>JACCDQ010869427.1_pt1 | contig 170665 bp, 197 predicted proteins | sample 7446031 | NCBI WGS metagenome assembly JACCDQ01 (sample SAMN15323442, study PRJNA562643) | freshwater metagenome | isolation source: river surface water | place: USA:Blue River Watershed | collected 2017-08-17
ATAAATGGCGCACGCGGAATATTCTTGCGTGCTTTGGGAGATAGCCCCTGGATTGGATTGTCCAATCTTGCAGTTGGTAGCTTTAATTAACTTTTGTTAATTTTAGTTAACAATTTTCTATCGGTTATACTTCTAAGCTAAAAAGACTAAAAGTATTAGAAGAGTTAGCAATCACTGCTAAAGAAAAATCAGATGGATTTGTTTATTTGAGCAAAGAAGATAATAATTTTATTTTTTTTAATAGAGGTGTATTATGATAGCTAAGTTTTTAATTTGGTTGGATTCTAAATTTGAAAAAAAAGATGGGGAAAGCCAACAAGAAATGTTAATTATTTCAGGATTTTTCTAAAATAATACATTTTTGATATTGAAATTTTTTATTTATTTATTATTTCCATATAATATAATAAACTAAATTGTAAGGTTTTATGGAACAGAATATTCAAACATTTCAAATTGTATACACAGAGTTAGATGGTCAAATGCCTATGGTTACTGGAATAAGTGCCAAAACAAGAGAAGAAGCAGAAAGAGCTTTTTTAAAAGCTAATATAGATAAAAAACTCGTAAAAGAGCCTTCAAAAGAAGTGTTCGTGGTAAAGGCACAAACATTATAAAAAAATTTTAATTTTAAAGAAAATAGTATTATAATTAGCCTATTATAAATTTTTAAGGTTAATTATGAAAAATCTATTTTATTTTATTGGTAGTGTTTTTGTTGCCAATAAAGGCAAGAATTTTTCGTCTGTTAGTGAGACATGTGAAAAAACATTCCTTTAAATGGGATGTTTTTGACTCAATTTGTTAAATATAAAAATGGATACAAAATATTCTCCCTGTGTCGGTTCTGGTCTTTGTTGTCAAAAGGCTCCATGTGATTTTGGTGAATGGGATGTAGCTAAAAAATCTTGTAAGTTTTTAGAAGAAGGATTTTCTTACGATAATTTGACAATTTTCCGTTGTGGAAGATATGAGTATATCAAGCAGCAACCAGGAAATGAAATCATGCCAGCTTTTGGTGCTGGTTGTTGTATGTCTTTGTTCAATACTGGTCGCCAAAAAATCATTAAAGAAATTAACAGTGGAAATGAAGCTGTAATTAACTTCATTTTTAGGTGAATGAAATGAATAAGAAAAGTTGTATTAGTGGAAAAAATACCTATGAGACAGAAAGGGATGCTGAAAGAGCAGCAGACCTTGGTATGCATTTGAGTAAAGAAAAAAACTTAAAGTTAACTGTGTACAAATGTTTTGATTGCCAACAATGGCATTTAACAAGTTCTAAAAAGAACAAAAAATAAAAGTTCTCTTACCTATTATTAATAGGAGAATTCTTACCAAATGGGTCTATATTTTCCCATTTCCAAACCATAGATTGTGAACTATTTGTTATTGCTCTTGGGGTTGATAAATGGTCTGTATGAACATAGTAAATCTGTCCATTTTTATATGCAGCAATTGGGGTTGAACCAAAGTAGATGTATTCAGCAACAACATTACCATTTTCATATTCACCAACCAGTTGATTATTCTCATTATATAAGAAGACTCTTTCATCCAAAGCATTGTACCCATAGTTGAAGTATTAGAATTAACTGTAGCAGTTAACATATTGTTTTGATTGCTGAATGTGAAAGTTCCCTTACCACTATTAATAACATTACCTTTAGTGTCATAGGTTTGTGGATAATAATTACTTCCATTATTCCAGGTAATGTTATTTTTTCTCATATCTAAAATATGAAATAAAAAACACCATAAGTCTAGCTTAAAACTAACCAGATAACAAAAAAGCCCAGACTTTTCGGAATGGGTTAAAAATTATTTTTTTGATAAATTTTGAATATTTTTAATTCATGATTTTAATGACCGTAGTTACAACCTACCCAATAAATATTCCCAGACAAGCATTTGTATTGTGTGTTAAAACTGCCACAACAGCCTCTGTTCTTCTTTTCTAGGAATTGTTTTTCCATAGATAGTGGAAAGATTCTGAAATTATCTGCATATTCCAGGTCAGTAATCAATAGTGAAAAGTTCACCATGACTTCATCTAGATCTTGCTTCTGAACATGCTGAAAAATTCCAGATGGTTGATTTAAAACACCAAAAACATCTTGTGCATACTTTTCATAAGAATCCATATTTTAAACCTTTTAAAAAATTAATGAAAATAATCACATTCTAACGATTTCTTTTGAAGGATCTCCACCTTCACGCCTACGTCCAGAAAATGGATGTCGCTTCCAACCAGTTGGTTCAGGCTCTGCTTCTGGATTGAATTCTAGCATACTTTGTTCAGCCAATTCAAGAGAATCATAGCAATAGCAGTCTTCATATCCGTGAGAATTAATGTCCACAAAAAGTCTGCCGTTATTGAATGCCATTGGACCTACTGCCAAAATAACACCATTATCTAAAACTCGCCAATTGGTGTAGCCAAAAGACTTCATTTGTTCTTCAGAAAATGGCATTTCAGTGGTATTGATATTCATATCTTTTCCTACAAGTTTAATTAATGAGTTATTATATCACAAAGTTGAGAATTTGTTTCGCTTCATTTCACCCCAATGTGAATGATTTCTTAGATATTGAATGGTTCCAATAATTCTCCAATATAGGTGAGCATATCTAAACCAAATATTATCAAGCAAGCACGCAAGGAAAAGTTTTCCTATGTGTTTAGGGCTATAGTAATTAAAAAACATTTCTTCAATAAAGATAGAGCTTATGGATAAAATAAAACCTAAAAAGAAAGATAGGAGAAAGAAGTTTATAAGAACATTGAACTCAATTAGTCCAAAAAAATAAAAAACAATAAAAGAAAGGTATCCAGCCAACTCAATAATTGGACCTAAGGCTTCAATGAAAACAAAAAATGGGAAAGCAAAAAAACTTAAAATCCCACCTTTGAGATTGAAGAATAAAGACTTATATTGCCAAAGGCTTTCAAGTAGACCTCTTTGCCACCTTTTTCTTTGATTGCCTAATGTTTTCATATCATTGGGGCATTGAGTCCAACATACAGCATCAGGTATGAAAGAAATATTAAGAAGCTTTTTTTTGTTAATATAATGTTTTCTTATTTTTAAAATTAATTCCATATCTTCGCCAACAGTTCTAGAGTTGTATCCGCCAACTTCTAATACTGCCTTCTTTGAAAATAAACCAAAAGCACCAGATATAATCATAACACTATTAAGTGGAATCCATCCCATTCTTCCTAAAAAGTATGCCCTAAGGTATTCAACAATTTGAACTGTTTCTAGCCAACTTTTTGGTGTGTCAACTTTTTCAACTTTACCATTTACAATTTGACATCCATTGGCAATTCGGATGATTCCACCAGTTGCTACTGTGTTATTTTCATAAAGGAATGGCTCTGCTAATTTATGTAAGCATTCAGTATCTAAAATTGAATCAGCATCAATAGCACAAAACAAAGGATAATTTGATATATTAATCCCACAATTTAAAGCATCAGCTTTACCGCCATTTTCTTTTAGAACAACTTTCAGTTTTGGTTCTTTTTTTGAGTAGTAAATTGACTTAATGGGTTTGTGAGAAAGAACTATTTTAGTTGATTCTGTAGTTGGAATTAAATCAAAAGCTTCAATAAGTTTTTCTAGGGTTTTATCTTTGGGTCCATCACAAACAACAATCACTTCATATTCAGAATAATTTAGGTTCAGCATAGAATTAACAGACTCAACAATTGTTATTTCTTCATTATAAGCAGGGGCAATAATGCTTATAGGTGGATCAAAATTATTAAATTTTGTTAACCATGCTTCATGCAGATTGTATTTTAAATTTTTATTAATACTGAAGAAGCTCAAAATATTAAGAAAGCCATAACCACCATTAACAAAAATGAAATAAAGCAAAAAGATCAATTCCCAAAAAAATAAAAATTCATTCATATTTATATTACATTGTGTTTAATTTTAGATTGATTAAGGGCTCCAATTAAGGCATCTTTAGCAAAATTGTCATTCATTTCCAATATCAATTGGTTGATAGCATTATAGTCTAAATCGTGATATTGAACAAGTGCTTGTGCTGATCTGTTGCGTATCCACCAATTAGAATTGGATAGGTTTTTATATAAGTAATGAAGATTGTCATTTGTGAAATAGTGAAGATTGGAAATCGCTTGTATGATGTTTAGTTGAAAAATCCAATTTGAACTTTCTTTTAAATGTTCAATTAGTTTAAAATCTTCAATGTTATTAATGTTTTTAATGGCAAGGGAAATACTTTCATCAGAAAAGTTTTCTTGATGTTCTAATATATATTTAACAAAATATGAAAAACTATCTGTTGTTGATGCTATTTGCATAATTCTTTTTTCATTTTCTTTGTCAAAAGATTTGATAAGATCGTCAATAATTTCAAGAGACTCTTTTGTTTTATAAAAACTCATTAGATATTTTAATTCTTTATTACTCCAATCTTCCCGGAATAAGATTTTTTTAATCACAAATGAATAATAATTTTTTTGGTTAATTTTTAATAGTGCTATACAAGATTCAAAAACAATCATGTGTTGAGAATAGGATGCTAAAATTTCTAATTCTTTCTGTATTTCAATTGTGTCTGAATCATCATGCAAAATATTCCCAATAGTATGTATCATTAATGAAATCTTTTTCACATTACTTGTAGTGAAAATAAGTTTCGATTTAATTTTTTTAATACAGATATTATGAAGATTTAATTTCTTTGCCATTCGTAAAAGTTTTTCTTCTTCATGTTGTTTATTGTTAAAAGAGGTAGACCAGAAAGAAATAAATTTAAAAAATCTAACATTATCAAGGCGAAGAGATCTAAAATTGTCGTGTTCAAAATAGTTGGTTAGAAAATCACTAAATCTTTTATCTTTTTTCTGTGCTTGATGTTGCTTTATTTGTAAGTAAAAAATTCCTAAAATTAGAAGAAGAACGACAAACAGGCTATATGTAATAGCCTGTTGAATAATAAAAAGAAGAGTTTCCTCTTTAAAAATCATAAGTTAAGCCAACAGTTAATCCAGTTCTTTTATAGTTACCATGATTAATTGTGTGATCAATACCTAAATTAATATTTAGATTTTTTTGAATTGTAAATTTTGATGTAATGGCATGAGTTGATATTTTGTAAACCTTAGTTGAGGAACCTACAATTTCAGGTTCTTTTCCTGAAGAGTAATAATAGTTTAATGAGCTTTTATCATTAATGTAATAACTTGCTTGAGCCTTAATTCCATAAGTTGGTTCATAAAAAGAAGAGTCGCTCAACCAAGCACCTGCCAAAAATCTAAAATTGTTAAGGTATTTTTCACCAGCAAGGGAAAAATAATTAATACTAGAGTTTGTATATTTAGAATATTTATATTCAAAAATTGGAGAAATGCTATTATCAGTGTAAGATTGCTGAAAACTTATTCCTGCTCTAAATTCAGGAAGATAACCATTGTTATTAAAATCGCCTGCTCCAAAAGAATAACTTAGGAAAGTTTTCTGAGAAGTGTCAGATTTTACTAAATTGGAGCCATAAAAAAACAATTCTTGATCTTTTAGGTTATACCTTTCGTGATCACGAAATGAGATTTGCCAATAATTATCTGTCGATTTATTGGTATAAGTTGTTTCATACATTTTCCAATCTGGTTGATTATTTGTAGACTTTTCTTGCTTGTAAGAAAAATCAAGTAAATTTTGACCAATAGAAGCAGTAGAAACAATAGAAAGGGTGATAGCTCCGATAAGATTTTTCATCTTTATTTCCTTTAGAAAGTTAATCAAAACAGGTAGAATTATATCACATATTTAAGTAAAAATCATTATTTTGGCTAATGGGATTGAAATAATCTACAAATAGTTGTAGAATCGCAATTTTAGGAGAAAATATGAAAAAATTAGGAATGATTTTATTGGTGGCTATTGCCTCTACTGCTATGGCTCAAAATGCTAATATTGAAACTTTAGAAAATGGAGTGAAAGTAACACATGTGAAGGTTGGAACTGGTGCTTCACCCAAGGAAACCTCAACAGTTAAGGTTACGTATAAGGGAACTTTTAAGGATGGTAGAATTTTTGACCAGTCAAAGTCTCCTATTGAATTCGGTTTGAATGGGGTCATTGAATGTTGGACTACTGGTGTTCAAAAATTGAAGGTGGGTGGAACTGCGAAATTGGAATGTCCTTCCAAAACTGCTTATGGTCAAAGAGGTGCTGGTACTGCTGTTCCCCCAAATACTGACTTGAATTTTGAAGTGACATTGCTTGAAGTGAAATAATTTTTATTAACAAAAAAATAGCCCCCTAAAAACAAGGGGGTTGTTTTTTTAGGAGAAAATCATGAATGAAATTATGAAGGAACAAAAAATAGATGTTTTTAAAGAAAATTCCAAGATTAATGGAGAAGATGCATCTATTGTTCTTTTTTCATTGATTGAGGCTCTATCATTTTATGTGTTGAATGGTGATATTTGGTGGTTGGCAAACAAGGATGCCAGGGAAAAAGCAATTAAAAAATACGGAGTTTCACCTGAAGTTTTTGATGAGGTTATCAAAAGATTAGAATCTGCTAGAAAGCAAGTTTCAATGGGAAACCCAATGAGTTCAATGTTTGAGTGAATTATTGAAAAATACTAAGACCAAAAATATTCTTTTAAGCCAAAGAAAAAATTTAGTACAAATTGACTTTTGTTCTAATATTGCTAATAAATAAGAAAAGCATGGGAGAATAAAATGAATAATACTGATATATTTCAACTAGAAATTATGGGGATTGTATTGTTTGGTATCATGTTTTTAAGTTATACCATGTATTTGATTAACAAAGAAGAAAAGCAGAAAAAACAAGGGCTAGTCAAGGCTAGGATTAAAGATTGAAAATATTATTGATTAATGGACCAAACTTAAATCTTTTAGGTTTGAGAGAGCCTGACATATATGGCAGTCAATCATTGTCTGAATTGGAGTCTTCCATAAAAGATAATGCAGCTAGATTAAACATAGAATTGGAATGCTTCCAAAGTAATCACGAGGGATTTTTAATAGACAAAATCCATGAAGCAAAATCTAAAAGTGTTAACTATATCATTATCAATCCTGGTGCTTATGGACATACAAGTATAGCATTAAGAGATGCTTTGGTTGGGGTTAGTATTCCTTTTGTTGAAGTTCACATTTCTAATACATTTTCTAGAGAAGAATTTAGAAAGTTTTCATATCTATCAGAAAAAGCAATTTCTGTTATTCTCGGTTGTGGAACAAAAGGATACGAGCTAGCACTTGATTTTTTAAGTTCAAAAAATAATTGAAATCACATATTGTTCTGTTATAATAATTCTATGTAAACCAAAAAGGAATTCAATCATGGAACAGCAACAATTTAAAGATATTTCTTCACTCCAAAATCACCTTGAAGACAAGTATGAAGGTGTAGATTTTTCAGATCTTAGTGAACGTGAAGTTGTTCATGAATCAGTTGAATTGGTTGAAGTTAATGATAAGATTATTGTTTCTTACCTAAGATATGACCAGTCACCTATGGACTACTTTGAAGATGATGAGGGGGCGGGGGAATTCTTTAAATTTAGGAGTTCTGATGAGGTTGAAGACAAGATGGCAGAATTGAAGAAAGAAAAGAAGTTGTTCTATTTGGTGGACAAGTATGAGCATGGGAATGTTCATTACAGTGTTGCTAAGACAGTTAGTTATCCTGATGACCGTTGGGATGTTGCGCATGGTTGTGCTATTTTCGTTCCTTGCTCTTATGTTCAAGATGAATATAAGAAAATGGCAAAAAAAGAAGGTGTTGAAAAAGCAAAAGAACACTTTGTTAAAGATAGTAATGCTGTGCTAAGTGGTTACTCTGATTGGTGTAATGGTGAAGTTTATGGTTACACTGTGAAAGTTTTGGACAAAAAAGGTCAAGAAGTTAACTGCGATGAATGTTGGGGTTTTGTTGGTAATGACTATGCACAACAAGAGAAAAAGTCTATTGTTGAGTATTATTTCAATAAAGAAGTGGAAAGTTCTAACCAAAAAACAAAAAAAGTTAAGCCATAAATTATTTTTGTGTTATAATATCGCCATTCTTAACAACAAAGAGGTGAAAAATGGAACTCAAAACATGGATGGAGCTTGTTAATTATCGTATTTCTGAGGGTGGTGAGTATGGTTGGAATTGTTATGGTGAAGAAGCATATTGCTTAGACAGTTTTGATGAAAACTATTCAGTAAGTGTTATTTTTGATAAAAAGACACAAATTGTCTATGAAGCAAATGTTTGTGACTATGTTAACAATAGGGCATATCGCTACATTTCTTCTCAAGAGTATAAGAATGCTTGTGAAAAAGAAGCCAAAGAGCGAGGTGTTGAAAATATCGCTTGGGACGGTGTTAAGTGGGTTGAGCTTGAGGTTGAAGAAGATTTTCTTGAAAAGGCTAAGGCAATTCAAGACGGACAAGAATACGATACAAGAATTATTGTGCCACTTAATCTTGAAGAAGAAGAATTGATGCTTTTGTTTAAGCTCGCTCATGAGGAAGATATGACCTTTAATCAATTTGTTGAAAAAATCTTGAGAGAAGCAATTGATAGACTAGAGATGGAAAAAACTGACAATCTTTAAATCTTAAATATTAAGCCCCAATTTGGGGCTTTTTTATTTTCAAAATTTGTTGAATTTTTTACTTTTAGAACTGTAACCTGGCTTGGTTTGATGGCAATAGGTTTTGAGACATTACAACCCCATTTTTGTGGTCTTTGGGCAGCAATTTTTGGTATGATTGTAGGTTCTTTGTATCCAATTGTAAGAAAGTGACATTTTATATAAAAAATCTATTGACTGTTTATAGGGTGTGGGGCTTGGGTCTACGACCTTCTTTTTTATTTTGTTTTGATGTTTTTTTGCTATAATACAATAAAGTTTTAGGAGTTATAGTGGAAAAACAACATATTCAATATGCAATAGACTACGCTTTGGAAAATAGTTTTTTTGTTGGTGTAGATAAACAAAGGGCATATTTTGTAAACATAGTAGTTTTCCAAACTGAGGATGAGCTAAAAAAATCAAATCTAAAAAATCTTAATATTCAAGAAATTAAAGAAGAAAAAAGTTATTATACTTTTGGTTTTAAAAGTGATTTTGATAAAGATTTTTTAACCAAAGTTTTTATTCGTGCTTATAAAAAATCATCAGATGAAGAAAAAGAAAATTTATTAAAAAAAATAAATATTTTTTTAGGAAATAGTTGGTCAGAAAGGGTATTGCCAATTATTGAGAATATTGCACAAAATCACAAAGAAGCAACTGACATTATTAATAAAATTCCTATTTCAATATGGAATGCTAAAAGTGTTAATTATGAAAAAATAGATGAACTTTTAGTTAAAAAAGAAGCTACAGATGATGATATGTTAAAATTTTATGTCAATTTTTTTAAAAAAAGAAAAAACCATCTAAAATCAAATAAGTTGGGTTTTGAATTTAAAAATTTTATTTTCAATAAATTTCAGTCAAAAGAGAAGATTAAAAAATTTATTGATATTTCTAATTATATTAAAGAAGAGTTTGTTCAAAATGAATTTTCAATAAATGAAATAAGTGGGATTGATACAGTTGTTTTAAAGATTAATTGTAAAAAACTATTAGAACAAATGTGTAACCCAAAATATTATTTATCTACATTGGAGCAAGATTTATATATATTGACTCATGGAATTAAAAAATATAAAAATATTGAATTCGTAGAAATGGAAAATCAAGATAAAAAAAATTATTTATTGGAATTGAGATTTTTTCATAAAAATAGTATAAATCAAAAAGAAATAGAAGATATATTTAGAGAGTTTTTATTATTTAAGAAAAAAGAGCAAAATTTTGAGGCTAACCAAGAATCTATAGCTGCTTGGTTGTTTAAGCAAGATTTAGATAAAGATTTACATCAAAATAAATTAATTGAAAAAAATAACAAAATTGGTTTTAAATTATGAATTTAGAATTTGAATATTTACACTATACTAAAGAAGACAATCCTGAAGATTTGTTTAAATTTTGTTTGGACAGCAATCTGTATAAGCCAGAAAGCGAATCTTTCAAGTCAAGGATGAAAGCAGTTTATGATCGGGAAGAAAAAGAATATGATGGAATTAGCGCTGTTATTGCCTATCGTGAAGATAAACCAATTGGCATTTGTTTGCTTGAGGCAAGATTAAATGAAAATGGTGAGACTTTTCATCATCAAGCAGGGATTAAACATCTAGATAATAGGAATAGAAACAATATTTGGAAAAGAAGGTTTAATTTTCATTTCATTCACATGGGTTTTATTTCTTTTTATGTCAAACCAGAATTTAGAAACATGGGTATTGCTAGTGATATGCTGTATGGTATAGAAAAAATAATCAAAAAAAGATTGGATCTGGATAATTTTCCCAATCATATTAAAGAAAATATGGCAGATAATTATATAGTTGTAACGGCAAAAGAACTTGCATATAAAATAGTAGAAAAATCACCAATTTTGTTTCCTATTAATTCTGACACTAGACATGGTAGTTATACAAGTGACATTTCTAGTTTGACTTATAAAATTGAATATATGGACATGAAAGAAAAGAATATTGGTGAAAATTTCCCCGAATACCAAGAGAATAAAAAGAAAAAATTTAATATTTTCTAATTTTATGTTATAATTTAGACATGTTAAACTTCTTGTATAAATAGAATGAAAACCAATATTTTTAATGCTAGACATCACGCTAATGTAGGTCCTGGTGGTTGGTTTTGTAGTTGTTGTGGTCCTGCTCCTAAAGATAGGAAGTCAGTTGCCAAAAAACACAAAAAAAAGATGTATCGTATGCTTGATAAGATTGAAAAAAACTTAAATCAGCAATCAGATTAATAAAATAATTTATCAAATTCAATTACATAAAAAGGATTTTAAATGAGTGTTCAAATCAATCAGTATTATGGTTATGGTTATTATCTTCCCTACAAAGAGGCTCGTGACTTGCTTATTGAAAAATATGGTGAGGATAAATATGAAGAAATATCAGATCAATATCACGATTCTGCCTTTAAAAATGATATTGTAGCAATTAATGGTTGTTCTATGATTGAAGATGGCATGAACGGTAAATATTGTTTTTTTGGTAAAGTTTTTGAAAAAGCTTCTAATGGAGAATATTTAGAAACAATTGAAATAAAAAAGGTAAAAAAACATATTAAGTTATTGATTAGTTACGAATTTAAAAAACTTTTTGGTGATGATGCTTTTGAAGATTTTCAGCCAATTTCCATTTTGATTACACGTTATCGTTAAGCATTAATTGACAAAAATATGATTTTATATTTTAAATGAAAGTTGAGCTTTATTGAAAGAAAAAAATGAAATTCTATATTATTGAAGCAAACTTAGGTGTATATCCTTCCATGAAGCCCTATCCAATAGGGAATTTGGAGGATTTAGAAGAGTTTTTAGTAAATAGAGGTTTTGATTTTTTTAAAAGATTACCATTTTATAGTGAAAATTTTGCTAAAGCATTAGAAAAAAGACTAAATTCTGAAGAAAACGGATGTGAGTATTTAGTGTTGGTTCCTGATGATTAACGATTTTCTTCTATAAGGTTTATATTTATGTATGTCACATCTTGAGGGATGTGATATTTTTTTGATAATTCATGAATATAATCAAAATTCATCTTTTCATCTCCATGAAATCTATACTCTAAGTTTCGGATACATTTAGTGGGATTGTTTTCAAAATAAACATAATCAAACAAAACACTTGGAAACTCTTTTGTCATAATCTCAGTTGCTTTATTTAAAGAAATATTATCAAGAAATTGATTTGAACTAATACATAAAAGTTCAAAATTTTGAAACTGTCTTAAATATAAGTTAATGTTTTCTTTTTCAAAATCTGCATTGTGAAAAAAACAATATCCCTCTTTTGTGAGTTGTGTTCCTAGTGTTTGAATATTGGAACCAGGAAGTCCTATGAGTAATTTTATTTGTTTCATATGATTAATAATTTTTTTAGATTTTAACATATAAATTTTAATTTGTGTAGCACTATATGTTATATTAAGGTTATTCTATTTGACAAATATAATTGTTTTATCATAATCTATATTTTTATTTTAAGAAAGGTAATTATGAAAAGATTAGCATTAATTGGTGGTTTGTCTGTAATTTTAGCTGCATGTTCTTCAACACCAATGAACAAAGAAGAGCCAGTTTTGACTCAGGAGAGTGTTAAAAAAGAAGTTACTGAAAGATTAGTAAAACCTGTAGAAGCAAACAAATTAGACTCTAATGGGCTACCATTAATTTTAACAGATGGTAAAAGCATTCTTTCCCAAAGAAGTGTATATTTTGATTTTGATAAATTTAGTGTAAAACCAGAATATCAAGAGATGTTGACTGCCCATGCAAAATTTTTAAAAGAAAATAAGGGATTTAAAATTTTGATTCAGGGAAATTCAGACGAAAGAGGTGGTAGGGAATACAACCTAGCATTAGGTCAAAAAAGAGCGGAGGCTGTAAAAAAAGTTCTAACATTGTTAGGAGCAAATGATACTCAAATTGAAGCAGTAAGTTTAGGTGAGGAAAAACCTAAAAAGATTGGTAATGGTGAAGAATCTTGGTCTGAAAATCGTCGTGGAGACATTTTATACAGAAATGATCAAGATCGTGGAGAATTTTAATAAGCAATTAAATAAAGTTTAATATTAGTAGGTGGTTTACCACCTATTTTTCTTTTTATGATATAATCAAAATAGATCTGATCAAAAATGACATTAAATTAAGGAAGACATATGAAGTTTAAAGTTTTAGAATATAATGGAACAATACAAGATTGTGATTGCTGTGGAACTTATTATGGAGAAGGTGTTTTCTTATTTTGTGAAGATAAATTAATTTGGGAGAGATATTCTGATGGGCATATGTATGGTCGCCAAACAGAAAGTTCTATTTTGGATTCAATTCTTTCTCATTTGGAAGGATTTAAGTTAGAAGAAATTGAAGCTGAATACAATGAAGAAGGGCGGATTATTTGGAATAAAAAATATCCTGGTAATGGAGTGGCAAGAACTCAAGATTCATGGTTGGAAAGAAAAAATGAATTAGTCAGTTATATTAAAGAAAATATTTCTCAAATAAGAGAAAATTGTAAGATTTTACCTTATAATGAAGTATTGCAGGTTAAAATTATTTTGTTGTGGATTGAAGAGGTTTTTGGAGATAAAATTCAAGTTATTGAAGATTTTGTTTCTGAAGAAGAATTGGAAGAACTTAATTTAGAGGCTTTAAAATGAAATTTATAGAAGAATTAAATTGGCGTGGTTTGATTAATCAGTGTACAGACATTGATGGTCTTTCTGAATTAATGAGTAAAGAAAAAATTACTTTATACTGTGGTTTTGACCCAACGGCAGATTCCTTGCATGTGGGTCATCTTATACCAATGATTTCATTGCTTAGATTTAAAAAACAAGGGCATAATTCTATTGCTTTGATTGGGGGGGCAACTGGATTGATTGGAGATCCAAGTGGTAAAAATCAAGAGAGAGATATGCTCCTTGAAGATATTGTGGTTGCTAATAGCAATGCTATTGGAAAGCAACTACAAACCATTACTCAATCTAAGACAAGAAATAACATTGAGTGGACAAAAAATATGTCAGTCATTGATTTTATGCGAAAGGTTGGCAAGAACTTTTCTGTAAACTCTATGTTGGCACGAGATTCTGTGACCAATAGGCTCAATGGTGATGGTTTGTCATTTACAGAGTTTAGCTACATGCTATTCCAGGGCAATGATTTCCTTGAATTGGCAAAGCAAGAGAACTGTAAATTGCAAATTGGTGGTTCAGACCAATTCGGCAATATGTGTTCTGGCTTGGATTTGCTAAGGAAAAATGGCAAAGAAGGTTTTGCTATGACATTCCCATTGCTTGTAAAGTCAGATGGCACAAAATTTGGTAAATCTGAAGGTGGAACTGTTTGGTTAGATCCAAATAAGACCACACCTTGGGAGTTTTTCCAATTTTGGCTTAATACTGCTGATAGCGATGTTGTGAAGCTTTTGAAGTTGTTCACCTTTTTGGATAAGGAAAAGATTGAAGAATTGGAAAAGAATACTTTAGAGCGTCCTGAATTGCGTTTGGCACAAAAGGCTTTGGCGGTAGAGATGACCAATTTAATTCATGGTGAAGAAGTGTGTAACTCTGTTCAAGAGGTAGCTGAACTTCTCTTTTCTTCTAAGAGTTTCAGTATTTCAACAAAAGGTATTGAGCTTTTGAAATCTATCATTAAAGTTTCTGATAAGAGTGTCACAAACATTCAGGAATTTAAACAAGCTATGGTTGAAACTGAATTGGTTTCATCTATGACACAAGCAACACAAGCTATTAAAGACAATGCTGTTACAGTATTGGAATTGAATGGTGAGGTGTTTAAGGTTAATCAATCTATGGCTGACTTAAGCCTTGTGAAACCATGCTTGATTAAAAAAGGAAAAAAGAATTTTAGTTTATTAACTTAATATAAGAGGAAATTATGGAAACATTATTTGGTGTGCCAATTTGGGCTTGGGGAGTTTTCTTCATTACTGTGCTAATTTTGACGGTTTTTGACTTGGGTTTTCTAAACAAGAAAAATGAAGAAATTAGCATTAAGAAAAGTTTGAAGCTGTCTTTATTTTATATAGGGATTGCTTTGATTTTTGGTGTTTGGATTTGGTTTAACTTCGGACAAGAAAAAGCAATTGAATATTACACGGGCTTTTTTGTAGAAAAAAGTTTAAGTATTGATAATGTGTTTGTATTCGCCTTGATATTTGGGTTCTTGAAAATTCCATCTCAAAATCAGTACAGAGTATTGGTGTGGGGTATTTTAATTGCTTTGGTTTTGAGGGGTCTGTTTATCGGATTGGGTGCTGCTATTGTTGCTCAATGGACTTGGATTCTTTGGTTCTTTGGAGCATTTTTGATTTTTACAGGAATTAAGATGCTAATTGCCAAGGAGTCAGATGAAAAAGACTTCAATAAAAATCCAGCTTTGATTTGGATGAAGAAACACCTAAAAATTTCAGAGCAATTAGTTGGTGATAAGTTTTGGTATGTAGAAAATGGTAAAAGAATTTTCACGCCATTGTTTGTTGCTTTGATTTTGGTAAATCTGGCAGATATTGTCTTTGCCGTAGATAGTGTTCCTGCTATTTTGGCAATCACTCAAGATCCATTTATTGTTTATACTTCAAATATCTTTGCTATTTTAGGTCTTAGAGCATTATATTTCGCTTTGGCTGCTATGATTGATAGATTCCATTATCTAAAATACGCTTTAGCTTTGATTTTAGTTCTTATTGGTATTAAAATTGTATTGATGATGCTAGGGATTAAATTACCTGCTGCTTTAACATTAGGTATTACATTTGGTCTTCTTGCTGGTGGTGTATTGTATAGCTTATGGAAGACCAAGGATAAGCCGTTAGAAATAACTGATTAAAAGGTTATTGAATAAAGAGAAAGCAAGGCTAATAGCTTTGCTTTTTTGTTTGTGTTTATTGTTTTGACTCATTTAGTCTGTTATAATTTAAGTAAGTAAATAATTGGAAAGATCATGGAAGAACTTGAACTGTGGGTAAAAAATTCTTTAAACACAAAAAACTATGAAGATTTGTTTTTTATTTTAATAGAGGCTAAAGACTCAGGTATTGATGTTCCTAAAAAAACATATGAAAAAATTTCAAAGATTTTGATTCAAGATTTTAGAAAAATATACAATGAAGAAGTGTATGGTATGTACGCTTACAACAACTATTATCACATGAATAAGAATATTCATGAAAAAGAAAATATGATGGATTGTTTTGATGTTCTTTTGTCAATTACAAAGAAAAAGCTACAACTAACAAATAATAATTTGTGTATGGTCTATAAGTTAGGTGGTGAAAAAATACTTAAAAAGCATAATTTCAACATAACTTCTAAAGAATTCCTAACTGAAAAACTATCTTCTATTTATTTGGAAAAAGACCATGAATACAGAAAAAATTTAGACCGTTCTATTGATTGGTATAATGGTTTTTTGGAATCTATGAAAAAATACAGCGAAGGTGCTGATGTAAATATTATTTACAACAAAGTAGATTATTCTGTATTGGGATTCGCTGCTGCTATAGAGTTGGGTTATGAGCCATCAAAAAAACAAATTTTGGATATGTTCACTATGGTTTGGAATAAGCTAACCTATGCAAAGAAAAATGAACTCCATTTCTTTTGTGATTCTTTCGCAAAGACTAATGTTTTTCAAAATTCTTTGGCACCAGCAAAGAATATTCAAATTCTACTGAAACAATTTTTTAAAGATTATTTAGTGAATCACGATGAAGAAATTGTTAGTATGGATAGAATTTATCCACATGAAGATAAGGTGAGAATTTTGTTTAATCATCCTGCTTTCTTACATGAAAACATTAAGAAGCAAATTATCAGAAGAGATGCTCAGAAATTCTTGGGTAAGAGTTTTGTCACTAAAGATGAAGAGCAAATCGTTATTGAACAAGCTAACAAAGCAAAAAATTCTACTATAAGGAAAAATAAAATATAATATTTTATACTTTATTATTTTGAATTTTTATTAAAAATTCTTCAAAAGAAACGGGTTTGCTGTAATAATAACCTTGAGCTTTGAAACATTTATTTTCTAAAAGAAAGTCTAACTCTTCTTTGGTTTCAACACCTTCAGCAATAAGATCAATATTTAATGTTTTTGCTATAGAAATGATAATTTTAGTAATATCTCTTACTTTTTCGTTAGTAATTGAATTTGTAACATAATATCTATCTATTTTTAACTTATCAATTTTAAATCTGTGTAAATTGGATAAATTAGAATATCCCATCCCGAAATCATCTATAGAAATTTTAAAACCTTTAGTGTTAATAAAAGCAAAAAAATCTACAATATTTTTATTGTCTTCAGAAAAAGCAGATTCTGTAATTTCAAATTCAATTTGTTCTGGATAATCAAAATTCATAGACTCTAATGTGTTTAGGAGTTGAACATTGGATAATTGTAGTGGAGACAAATTAATTGAGATGTTGCCCTTAAAACCTTCTTTGTTTAATTGCTTAATATATTTGTTTGCGGTGCTAATAATCCAATTTCCAAGTTCATGAATAATACCACTTTCTTCAGCAATAGGTATAAATTTGGCAGGAGAAACAAATCCTAATTTTTTATCATTCCATCTTATGAGTGTTTCTGCTCCAACAATTTCACCTGTGATCATGTTATATTGTGGTTGAAAAACAAGGTTAAAATTAGCATCAAAATTATTGATTGAGTTTTTTAATCGATCTTCAATGGAGAAATTTTCACTTAGGGATTCAAAAATATCTTTTGAATAAATACAAAATGAGTTCCCACCATTTTTCTTTGCTTTACCAAAAGCCAAGTATGAATTTTTTATTAACTCATCAGTATTAAATCCATCATCGGGATATAAGGCGGCACCAATACTGGCAGTGATGTATAGAGATTGATTCCCTTTTAAAAGTAAAGGTTCTTCTAGGATTTTTTTAAGAGAACTTATTATTTGTAATAGTTCTGCTTTGTGATTAAGGTTGGCAAAGATTAATCCAATTTCTTTGTCACTTATCTGTGCCATAAATCCATTATTTTTAACAATAAAGGAGTTAATCTTATTGGTTGTAGAAATTAGTATGTCACTGACATTATTGTATTTAATCACACTACTAATTTTTTTAATAGTATCAATTGAAAAGATTAAAACACCTATATGTTTTTGAGAGTAAAATGAATATTCTAAAAAAGAATTAAGAAGTTCTTCAAACCATAATTTAGTAGGAAGATTAGTTGATTGATTATAGTATAATAAATTTTTAATTTTCTCAGACAAATTTTGTTCTTTTGAGATATCTTCAAAAATACATATTATCCCATTATGATTATGTTTTTCTTGTGTTAGTGGAAAAATAGAAACTTTTTCTTGTATAACATCTTCATTTTTGGATTTTCTTTTAATTTCACCTTTCCAAAAACCAGAAGATTGTAAGTTTTTCATGATTTCATCACAAAAATTACTATTGATATTTAAAATGGTGTTTAGTTTTTTATTAATTAGCTCTTCTTCTCTAGTTTTGCTTTTAGCACAAAAGTTTTTGTTTGCATATTTAAGATTATTTTTATTGTCAAAAATAACAATACCTTCATTAAGCAGATCATAAATAGGATTATTGATTTTTTTTAATACATTATTCATGATTTTCACCTATGTAGAGCATAGTTAATGTTTGATTGTGAATAGATGAAGATTCTATTTGTAAATTATTACCAATTTCTCCATAAGAATAAAATCCAGTAATTGTTTCGTTTTCAAATTCATCTTTTACATATTTGAGTTCCTCATTAAATTTACTTCCCAATATCATTTTTCTGCCAATACATGAAAATAAAATAATAGCTCCAACACTACTAATCTTTGAATTTAAAAATTTCTTTTTTAAGAAATATATATTTTCATTTATATCTTTGAGAATAATATTATGACTAGACCTGACAAGTTGTAATTTTGAACCTTTAGGTATGTCTCCAGCTAAAATAATGCTCTTATCTGCTTCTGAAACTTGGAGAACTGTTCTGGTAATTTTTTCTTTTTCGTTAAAAATAAAAAATGGGAAAAGTAACCCAGATTTTGGTAGGTGATTTGATAGAATGCCTATTTTTTCTTTATAAAAATCAAGTGCTGGTAAATTATCTATTTTTAAAAGTATATTATTTTTATATTCAGTGATTTCATAGGCTTCAGTTATTGGTTCCCATCCTGCATGGGAATTGTCAATAAAAACTAAATTGGGACCACCAAATCCAATCGCAGTGATTTGGTCTGATGAAATATTTTCTGAGTCAATAACATAAGTTTTATCAAATTGTCCATTATCCCCTGCTAAACCTCCTACAATTTTGATATGATTTGGTATTTTTGATTTTAATCCATCTAAAATTAACGAGTTGTTAAGATTATGTCCTAAGGTTAAAAGTATAATTCCAGTTAAGTTTGAATCTTTAGTAATTAATTCTTCACCTATACTTTGTCCCAACTCAAACTCTTTTTTATCTAAAGTTATTTTTCTTGTTGCTTGTGTTATTTTAGAACTTTCAAAATTAAAGCCTGTTATAACTAAAGTTCCTTCGCTAGAATCTTTATTTGATATTTCGCCTGCGGTAGAACATCCTGCGATAATAGATTTAGGGTTGTGTTTTTTTAATTTTTTAATAATTAGGTTGCTATCAAAAAACTCTAGTGATCCAAAACATAAAAACAAATTTGGTCGTATTGAGTTTAATTCATTTATTTTTGAATTAAGTTCATCAATATGGTTTATAAAAATCTGTTTAGTTTTCATAAAGTTTACTCTTTACAAATTAAAATATTACATAAAAAGAAAAATAGCAAGTGTTTAAATAGAATCAAAGATTTCTATTTTTTTGAGTTTTTAGAAATTTTTAGGATAGAGTCAATAGAGCTTATAGATTCTTCTATAGAGGTAATAATTGGTATTTTTTTATCATCAATTATTTCTGGTTTTTTTAATGTTTGAGAAAAAACTTCCCAATTATTTAGTTTCCATTCATCTCTTGGCTTATTCCTTTTTATAATTCTTTCTTTAATTTTATCTATAGAAGCATCAATATAAACAAATTTCAAAATAGTATCTTTGGGAAAGTTTAGTTTTTCATTGTCAAAAATAATGCCTTCTCTTAGCTCTTTGTTCCATGGACCTGGTAAGATAACATTAATATCTAATTTAAGTTGTTCTTTGGCAATAGAAAGTGCTGTTTGATATTCTAAGTCTCTAACTTTTTCTTTATATGTGGGACTATCTCTATCATTTGGATTCATGCCATAAGCAATCATTAACTGATTTGAAAGTAATTCTCCACAAGTATCTTTATCAATTAAACACCATGGTTCTTTTGATTTTAATTTCAGTTTTATAAACTCTTTAGAAAATTTAGTTTTGCCAGAACCTGCGTGACCCAAAACAAATAAAGCTGTTGCCATTAAATACTCCAATTTAAATAATCGATTATTATAGCAGAATTTTAAATTGTAAAGTTATTAGTGTTTTTTTTGATTGACAATTTTATTCTTTGGGATATGCATAAGATAGAAATGTAAAAATAAAGAATAAGATATATAAAGGAGAGTTGATTATGGATAATAAATTAACAAGGATGGATAATATATCTCAATATCAAAAAATAAATAAAAATAGTATTTTAATTGTTTTTGATGATAAGTATTTCGCAGATTATGGGATGTTTTCAATATTGGAAGAAAATTATTTAAACCAGTATGACATTGCGAAAAAAAGTGAAATTAAAAAACATATAAGAAAAATATTAGTTGATTTAAAAAACAATATTAATGTTAATTATCCGTTGAGGATTAAATTAGGCTTTTTAAAAGATGGTTGTAATGTTGAAGTGATGGGAGACTAAAATGAAAGAGTCATTTGTAATAGTTCATAAAGATGAAAATGGTAATCTTCAAAAGAGTGCTAATTTATCACATGAAGAAGCAAATAAGTATTGTTTATATTTAGAAGTTATTCATGGATTAGGAACTCATGTTGTGATTTCCTTGGAAAATTTTGAAAAGGGTGAGTTGCCTAAAAATTTTAGCTGAAGCAATTATTGTGCCAATTATAATCCAGATAGTCCTTCAGCAATAAAAGATGCGACATCACCTAAAAGGTCAACAGCATCAGAGCCTGAAATAACATCTGAAATATCTGTATTTTCTATTTGTTGAACTATAGCATCGGGTATGTTGGGAATCTCTCCAATTAAATCTGATGTTTTGTTATTATCTTCATTTTTTTGTGCTGTGTTTTGATCAATGTTTGTTTGAAGTTTTTGGATCTCATGATCTATAGTTTCTTTTTTAGATAAATCATCAAAAGTAATTTTACTTTCAGTAAAATCAATAATATTATCTTCGCTTACATTTATATCATTATTATAATTTTTAGTCATAAAAATACCCTATATTGTTAAATATAAGGTATCATAAATTAATATAATATCAAATTATTTTAGTTGCTCTAAATACTTAATAGCATCTAATGCTGCTTGGCATCCAGCACCAGCACTAGTAATTGCTTGTCTATAAATACTGTCTTGAACGTCTCCAGCCGCAAAAACACCTTCAATATTTGTTTGAGTTACATGATGTGAATCTTTTCTGGTTAAAATATAACCATATTCATCCATGCTAACTTGGTCTTTAAAGATTTCAGTATTGGGAGCATGTCCTATTGCTATAAAAACACCTTTTGTTAATAAGTTGGTTGTTCTTTGATTTTTATTATTGATTATATCAATAGAGGTTACACCACTTAAATCTCCTTTGACTTCTTTTAGCTCTGAATTAAAATGAATTTCTATAATTCCCTCTTGAACTTTTTCATAAAGTCGTTCAACCATAATTTTTTCAGCTTTAAATTTATCTTTTCTGTGAATTAAGTGAACTTTTGAAGCAATATTGGATAAGTATAAAGCTTCTTCAACAGCAGTGTTGCCCCCACCAATTACAGCAACTTCTTGTTTTTTGTAGAAAAATCCATCGCAAGTAGCACAACCAGATACACCACGACCCAAAAATTTTTGTTCACTTTCTAATCCAAGATATTTAGCGTTCGCGCCAGTACATATAATCAATGAATCACAATGATATTCAGTATCATGGCTAAACAACTTAAATGGCTTATCTAAAAGTTCTACTTTTTCAATATGATCTTCAATTAATTTTGTTCCAAAGTGCAAAGCATGTTCTTCTAAATGGTTAATTAATTCTGGTCCACCAACAGATTTTTCACCAGGCCAATTTTCTACATCCATAGTTGTCATAAGCTGACCACCCTTTGAAATTCCAGCTATTACAACGGGATTAAGACCAGCTCTAGCAGCATATATAGCAGCAGTCCAACCTGCTGGACCGCTACCTAAAATAATTAATTGATGTTTTTCTTTTTTAATTAAATTCATTATATACCTTTAAATTTAAATTTTATTTGTTATGATAATATATAATATAATAAAATTATCAAGATGATGAACTCAAAAGAAGAAGATTTATTACAAAAGCTAATTGAAGAAAAAGATTTGCTAAAAACCCTTAGGGATGTGAGAGGTGAATTAGATGTTTTTTTAAAAATGGAATATTTCCTAACATGGAAATATGTTATAAAAGAAACATTTGATTTAATTCAACAATCAGAAAGTTATAAAGAATATTTAAATGATAAATCAAAAGGAGAAATGGTTGATCCTTTAGAAATAGAGATTTATGTAGAAAGAGATAGAGAATATCTATTTTTATCAGGAAATATAAATTTAGCAGATGAAGAAATAGCAGAATCTTTTTCTACATTATTAAATGATAATTTCAGTAAAATTCAAATAGAATCATATATTTCTCAAAATAATTTTAATTTTATTTTTGAGGAGAAACTTAATTTTGAAAATTTTGAAAAATCTATATTGTCAGAATTTTGTGATAAAGATTATATAAAGTTTTTAGATAAAGAAAAATTAAGCCAAGATTTATCTATTTCTAATACAAAGAAAAAAGGAATGAAAATTTAATTTCATTCCTTGATTAATCTTTATTTTAATTAGCTTTTCAAAAAGTTTAACCAACCACCACTCTTTTGTGCTTTTTTCTGAAGTTTTGTGAAAAACTCAATGTATTCAAAGTCACTTTTCATAATGTGGTTAAGTAGCCATTTTTGTAAGAAGTCAGTAATTTTCTCTACTCGTTGATAAATTTCCTTATTGTGTCTTTCAACTGTTTTTTCATCCTTACCTTGCTTTTCTTTAATTAATTGTAAAATAATATTTCTTTGTTCACTGATAAGGCTAATAAAATGATCGTGAGATTGTTTATGTGTTTCAAAATCTCCATATGTGAACATTTGCATCAAAACTTCTTCTGTAGAAAAGTGTAAAATTGTATAGTTCTTTAGTTCTACCATAACCTTGTCTAACATACCTTCAAAATCTTTATAATTGTTGCGATTTTCATAAATATCTTCTAGTTTATTTATTAAATCCACCAATACTTTGTGTTGATTATCTATTTCATCAAATCCCACAGAATATTTTTTACTCCAAATAATTGCCATAACTATATCTCCTTTTATATTTTTTATTAGGGTTACTACTATAAAAATAATACAATTAAAAGGAGAGTCAATGTTTATATTGGAAAAAATATTGATTAATTATTGTTTAATAGATTGTGGATATTTACAAAAGTAAAAAAGTTTGACCTAGATCAAACTTTTTTAAAGGATAAAGTAAGTTTTTTAGATTATTTATCGCCATCAATAACGATATTAACATCTAATACTTCTAAACTTCCTTGCTTGTTTAGTGATACCTTAATGTCATTATCATTTATGTGAACATATTTTCTGATAACTTCAACCAATTCTTTTTCTAATTGTGGTAAAAAATTCTTCTTATCATCAGAAGAGTGTTCTCTAGCAATAATAATTTGTAATCTTTCTTTTGCTAAGGAGGCACTGTTTTGTTTTTGAACTCCAAAAGAAGATTTAATAATATCGAATAATCCAGCCATAGTATTATGTCTCCTTTATTATTTATTAAATAAACGTTCTAGTAATCCCTTTTTCTTAGGATTAATAAACTTCATTTCTAAAGATTTACCCAAAAGTCTATCTACACCGTCATGATAAGCTATTGAAACATCGCTATCTTTTAGGTGAATAACTGGAGTTCCTTGGTTTGAAGCATGTAAGACGCTTTCGCTTTCGGGAATAACTGCTGACACTTCAATTCTTAAGATTTCTTGGATGTCAGTAATTGATAACATTTGACCTTCATTGACTCTATTAGGATTATAGCGAGTAACGAAAAGATGCTCTTTAACTGGTTCCAATCCTTTTTCTGCTCTTTTTGTTTTGCTGCCTAACATGCCAACAATTCTGTCTGAATCTCTTACAGAAGAAACTTCTGGGTTAGTAACAATAACAGCTTCATCAGCAAACTTCATTGCTAATAAAGCCCCAGTCTCTATACCAGCGGGTGAATCACAAATAATGTAATCAAAGCCCATTTTTTTCAATTCTTCAATAACTCTTTCAACACCCTCTTCATTAAGGGCTTCTTTATCTCTAGTTTGGCTAGCAGGTAAAACATAAAGATTTTCACACAATTTATCTTTAATGAGAGCTTGATTTAACGTTGCTTCTTTGTGAATTACATTAATAAGGTCATAAACAACCCTTCTTTCACAACCCATAATTAGGTCTAAATTTCTTAGTCCTACATCAAAATCAATTACAGCAGTTTTAAAGCCCCTTAGAGCTAAACCCGCAGAAATGCTGGCGCTTGTTGTTGTTTTACCAACACCACCCTTGCCGGAGGTGACAACGATTACTTTGCTCATTTTTGTCCTTTTTAAATAAAAAAATTTTTCCATTAGGAAAATCGCAATATTATTAACAAGGAAATCGCAAAAAGTCAATGTTTTTGTGGATTTTATTTGTGTGTTTTTAAAAAATATAAAATTTACTTTTTTTCATATTTTTCGTTAATAATTAAATACACTATTTTTTATATTGGAAAAAAATGAAAATAAATAAATTAATGTTCTTAGGATTATTGTCTATTTTTGGGATAAACAATAATGTCTTTGCAGAAAAAAATTTCAATTTAGAAAAAATAGTTTCTGCCCCAGAAAATATCATGAATGTATCTTATAGTGATATTTTATCGACTTATCAGGCTTTTGAAAGTGATAGTAATAGAAAATCTTATTTGAAGTATATAATTAATTCATACAAAGATAGTTACAAAAAAGATGATAAGTCTATATCAATTTTAGGAAAAGATGGAAATCTGTATTATTTTGTAGATTTAAATTCTGATAAAATTAACGACAATAAAGATGATTTTGGTTTTAGAAATTTAATCTGTAATTCAGAAATAAATAAATTGTTTTTAACATTAGGTGTTAATTTTGAAATAAGATTTAATAATGGTGGCAAAGTATTAAATAAAAAAATAATAAATAATAAAGATGAAAATGCTTGTTTACTTGACATTAAAAATCCAGAGAGCAAAAAAACAACAAACAAAGATGAAATAAAAAAAGAAGAGAACAAAGAAGTAAATAAATTGGGAAATAATAAAATAGATGAGAGTCAAATAAAGGATATTAAATTACTTCCTCCAAGGAATATGCCTGGTGAAAGTGAAAATAAAAAAAGTAATTATAAGGTTATAGATTTGGAAAAAAAAGAAAAACAAAATTTCAATAAAGATGAAAAAAAAGACAACTCTAATAATGAAAATAAAATAGAGTTATTAAATGAGTCTAGCTCCAAAATAATAGATGACCTAATTAAAAAAAGAGGGGACTCATCTATTAATGATAAAAAAATATCTGATTTAAGCGATAAGATAAAAAAAGATTATGAGTTAAAAAATAATAATCAAAAAAAAGAATATAGAAAAGCTGTAATGGATTTTATTAAAGATAATTATGGTAAATTTTTAAACAAAGAGATACAAAAAGGAGTAAGGTTGTACGTTGATACAAATAAAGATAATGTAAATTTCAATATTAAGTTTGATAAAGAATCTTATAAAATTGCAGAAAAAGAAATAAAAAATTGGTCAAACAGTAATGAGGCAAAAAATTTTGTGTGCTCTCAAACTTTATTAAAATCTATGTTGGAATTGGGTGTATCTTATAATGTTAAGTATTTTGATGATAAAAATAAATTAGTTTTTTTGGAAAATCTAAAAGCTGGTAAAAACTCTTGCGATTGAATCAAAAATTTTTTAAAAATCTGTTTTTTAACTTATTTTTTAAAATTCTTGTTTGACTTTTGGCGAATTTCATTTAAATATTGCTTAAATAAAAGAGGAAGGTTATATGAGTAGCGTCGAACATAAAAATTTATTAGACAGAATTGATGCAAGAACAAAACTTGCTGGTTCAAATAAAATGGAAATATTATTATTTTCATTAGGCTCAAAAGAAACTTTTGGAATTAATGTTTTTAAAGTTAGAGAAGTTTGTCAAACACCAGAAATAACTAAAACTCCTAACATGCCTAAAGGAGTTCAAGGGTTAATTTCTTTAAGAGGTAAAGTAATTCCAGTTTTATCTTTAAATGATTTTGTTAATTTGGGTGATGGACAAGAAAAAGCTTCTACAAAAACTATAATAGCTGAATATTCTCAGCATATTTTAGGTTTCTTGGTTCATGATGTAGATAGAATAATTAGAGTTGATTGGGAGAGAGTGAAGGCTCCTGAAAGTGTAATGTATTCAAATCAAGGTATTATTACAGCTATTGTAGAATTGGAAAATGGAAATTTAGTTTCCATACTAGATGTTGAACAAATTTTAGCAAATGCCTTTGGTGAAGCAATTATTGGGGAAATTAAGCCTATTCAGTCAGAAGCAAGCATTTTCTTTGCTGATGACTCTCTAGTTGCTAGGAAAAAAATAACAGAAGTTTTGGATAAGATGAATGTTAAGCACAAACATGCTGTTAATGGTTTAGAGGCTTGGGAAAGACTTCAAGGGCTTGCTGAAGCTGCTGAGCAAAACGGAAGAGCCATAAAAGATGAGTTAACATTGATTTTGGTAGATGCTGAAATGCCAGAAATGGATGGTTATGTATTAACCAAAAATATAAAAAGTGATAAAAGATTTAATGGTGTTCCTGTTGTGATGCATTCATCTCTTTCATCTGAAGCAAATAAAGCCATGGGTAAATCTGTAGGTGTAGATTCTTATGTGGCAAAATTTGATGCTGATGTTTTGGCAGAAACTTTGCGTCCTTTAATTGAAAAATAAACTTTGAGGTAAATATGACAATAGATGTTAAGAAAAAATTTTTAGTGGTCGACGATTTTTCAACAATGCGTCGTATAGTTCGTAATTTATTAAAAGAATTAGGAATTAATAATGTTGATGAAGCAGAAGATGGCAATATAGCACTTCAAAAATTAAAAGGTGGTGGATTTGATTTCGTCATCAGTGATTGGAATATGCCAAATATGAATGGTTTGGAATTATTAAAAGCTATTCGTGCTGATGAATCTTTAAAGCATTTACCTGTTTTGATGATTACTGCGGAAGCAAAAAAAGAAAACATTATAGAGGCAGCAACAGCAGGTGCTAGTGGATATATAGTTAAGCCATTTACTGCTATTACTTTATCTGAAAAACTAAATAAAATTTTTGAAAAAATGTAAGATAAGGATTTTTTATGAGTAATGAAGACAATAAAGATTTGGAAGACTTATTTGATTCTGTTGCTTCTCAATATGAGGCTGATAAAAATAAAAAAGACTCTTCTGATAAAGAAGAAGATTTAGAAGCATTATTTGATAGGGTGGCAGCAGAAACTAAAAATCAATCATCAACTGAAGATGTTGTAAAAAATGTTGAACCAAAAATAGAAGATAAGCAGACCAGAGTTTTTAATAAAGTTGGAAATATGGTAAGGACTCTTCATAATACATTGGGTGAAATTGGAGTTGATAAAGTAATAGAACAAGCTGTTTCAACATTGCCAGATACAAAAGATAGGTTAGCATATATTGCTACATTAACTGAGCAAGCAGCAAGTAAGGTATTAAATTCATTAGATTTAATTAATCCATTGGTAGATGATGTTGTAGATGAATCTAAATTATTGGGTAATCAATGGGATAAAGCTTTTGATGGAGAGTTAACATTAGAAGAGTTTAAAGAGCTTGCTAAAAAAACAAGATCACATCTAAAAGAAAGTTCACAGAAAAAACTTTCTATTACTAGAGAGCAATTAACAGAAATAATGATGGCTCAAGATTTCCAAGATTTAACTGGGCAAGTAATTAAAAAAATAGTTGCACTGACACATGAGTTGGAAAATGGATTAATGTCTGTTTTAGTTGATGTGGTGCCAGAAGATTTAAGAAATAGTCAAGTTATTAAAGTTGATGATTTAATGAATGGTCCTGTTGTTAAACATGAGGGAAGAACTGACGTTGTTGTAAATCAAAAACAAGTTGATGATTTATTAGATAGCTTAGGTTTTTAAAATAAAGTTGTTATAGCCAATTAGTAATGAGTGAGATTAAATATGAGTGATTTTAATGGTATGGAAGATCTTTTGGGTGATTTTCTTCAAGAAGCATCCGATATGTTGTCTGATGTAGATAATAAATTGGTTGATTTAGAAAAAAATCCATCTGATCATGCTTTATTAAATGATATATTCAGAGGTTTCCATACTATAAAAGGAGGTGCTGGATTTTTAAGCGCTCACGAATTGGTAAATTTATGTCACTTAACAGAAAACTTGTTTGATAAATTAAGAAATTCAGAAATCAAGTTAACTCAAGAGTTAATGGATGTAATAATGGCTGCTACAAGAAATGTCAGACATATGTTTGATGAGTTAGGGCAACAATGCATGCCTAAACCTGCTGAACATTTTGTAATTATTGGATTAAAAAATGCTTTAAATACTGAAGAAAAAATTCATCAAGCTTTAGTGGAAAAAGAAAATAAAGAAGCCAAAGAAACCAAAGAAAAAAAGCATGATTGGGAAGATTACTATAATGCCATTAAGGGCAGTGGAAAAGAGTCTATAAATCATGCGGTTGAAAGTGAATCAGCAATATTAACAAAAGACCAAAATCTTGTTGATGTAATCAATAAGGCTGTAAGTGAAAAAAGTAGACAAAATACTCCTATTAAAAATACTGTGGTTGCAAAAGAAACCACTATAAGAGTTGATACTGCTAGATTAGACCAGGTATTAAACTTGTCTGGTGAAATCGGTTTGATAAAAAATAGACTAAATAGTTTGAAAGCCGATATTATTGCTGGGAAAAACGATAATGAAACTATGCAGTCATTAGATCAGGCTGTTAGCCAATTAGATTTATTGGTGTCAGATTTACAAAATTCTGTTATGAAAACAAGAATGCAACCAATAGGAAGACTTTTCCAAAAGTATCCTAGAATAGCCAGAGATTTAGCAAGACAATTAGGTAAAGATATTGAACTTGAATTAAGTGGTGAAGACACTGAAATTGATAAAACAATGATTGAAGATTTAGCTGACCCATTAATTCACCTTGTAAGAAATGCTGTTGATCATGGTGTTGAAATGCCAGAAGAAAGAAAGGCTGCTGGAAAGCCAGAGAAAAGTATCGTTAGATTAGAAGCCAAGCAAGAAGGTGATCATATTATTATTATGATTTCTGATGATGGTAAGGGAATGCGTGCTGATAAGATTAAAGAAAAAGCAATAGAAAAAAAATTAATCACAGAAGAAGAAGCAAGCATTTTAGACGAGAGACAAAGTTTAAATTTAATTTTCTTACCGGGTTTTTCCACCAAAACAGAAATATCAGATGTCTCTGGACGTGGTGTGGGAATGGATGTTGTAAAAACAAATATTCAAAAACTTAACGGAACAATAGAAATAAGATCAGAGGCGGGTAAGGGTTCAGTTTTCGTTATATCTTTACCTTTAACATTGGCAATTTTACCTGTATTGCTTGTCTTATTTAATAATCAACCTTTTGCTATTCCACTGTCTTTAGTAAGGGAAATAATTCCAATTAACAAAGAAGATTTACAGACAATCAATAATAAAGAAACAATGGTGATTAGGGGTGAAATACTTCCAGTAATGCCATTGGCAAAAATGATAGGGTGGGAAATGCAAGAATATCCTAAAAATGGTGTAGTGGTTCAAGTAGCTGAAAAAACCTTTATTTTGGGGGTAGATAGTTTTGCTGGCCGTGATGACGCTGTTATTAAATCTTTAGAAGATTTTAGACCTAAAGGTATCGCTGGAGTTACAACACTTGCAACTGGTCAAATTGTTTTGATTGTAGATATGAAAGAGTTGTTGGTTGATTCATATAATTTTAAATAAACTATTTAAAATAAATTTATTGATAAATAAGTTCTATATTATATAATGTAATTATGTGAGGAAAAACATGATTACATTAAAAGATGATTATATAGAAAAATGTCGTGGTAATGTAGCTAAAATGCTAGATTTCTACTATAAGAATGGAATGGTTGTTCCTAGTGAGTTAATAAAAAATATAGATTTCTCTGAGGAAATTGAGAAAGTTTTTTATTATACTTTTTCTAGGCATGAAGAAAGAATAGATATAAGAGAAACAACATCTGTTAACTGTATTAAGAATTTAGATTTTAAAGCAATAGAGCCATATTTTAATTACTCGTGGATAGTAGAATCGGGAATTAAATATGATAACTCATTAATTAGAACTGCTATTTATTATGAAAAAAAAGAAGTTTTAGAGAAATCTTTGGAAATAATTAAAAAAGAAATAGAAGAAAATCCAAAAAAACATGTAACTTCTAATGATATAGAAAATAAATTTTTTAAAGAAGTTTTAGATATTGCGAGTCTATTAAGAATATCAAAAGATGTTAAGTCAAAAAAAGAAAATGTAGAATTTTTATACGATTACTTTAAAAGATCTTTGGTTGTATTTGAAGACTTTTATAACCATAAGAGAAGTGAGTTTGGTTTTTCCAAACCAAGTGAATATGTTTCATTTAAAGATTGGCACAAAAATTATAATAAATTTAAATTATTCTTTTCTCAATTTTCTAGGGTGGAGAATTTAAATGAAATATTGGTTACAGATAAAAAATGTTTTAATATTTTAAAAGAAGCACTAAATCAATACAAAAATGAAGATAGTCCATTTTCTGACATTGGATTGGTTGAGGTGGGATTAAAGAATTTAAATTTCCAATATATTGATTGGTTATATAAAAACAAACAAATAACAGATAAAGACTTATCTGATTGTTATAACAATTTTCTAAATAAAAGCTTTAAAGAGTTTGAAGATAGTTTTTCATTTAAATATAGTGACAATTTAAAACAAGTTAACTTAAAAAAAATAATAGAAATAGAAAAATATTTTGAAAAAAACAATATTAAATATAATTATGAACCATTATCAATAGCTGTTATTTTATCTATAGATAATAAAGAAGCCATTAAATTATTAGATAAAGTAGATGATTTGTTAAATATAAAAATAATTGATGGTTTAAGCATTACTCAGTTGGCTTACCTTAATGGAAAGGTAGAAGGTTTACCAGGGAAAAATCAAAGTATGAATGCTCCTTATGAAAGTGAAAAAGCTTTTATATCTGCCAACTATCCAAGTGCTCAGTCTTATTTAATGTTAAGGGCAAGACAAGTGTTAAATAAGATAGAATTATCTGAAGAGGATAAATTGAAAGCACAAAAAATATTAATAGAAAATAGACACAACTTTATTCCTGAAGTAAACTTACGCAATGAAGAACTTAAAATTTATCTTCTTAAAGACCATCTAAATGATAATTTAAGTATTAATGAAGAAAAAAGTAATAAAAAGTTGAAAATATAAGTTGACAAAAACATTTATTTATAGCATAATAAACCTAATCAAATTTTAAAGGATTTTAAAGTGAAAAAAGCAACTCAACAATTTAGCCTCCCGCTACCCAAGATCACCTTGGTGGGTGCTTCTTTGTTTGCTTTTAATTTACTCTGATAATGGATGAATAATAAAAATAAACACAAAAGCACCTAACAAGGTGCTTTTTTTATTCATGCGTCAGTGGTGGAATGGAATACACGTTGGTCTAAGAAGCCAATGCCGAAAGGATTGAGAGTTCGAGTCTCTCCTGACGCACCAGAATATTATTGTTTTGTCGGAGTGTAATGTCAATCTGGTAGACGGCCTGATCTGGAGTCAGGAGGTTGTGAGTTCAAATCTCACCACTCCGACCAAACAATAGTATTTTGAAAAGAATTATTCGGAATGTAGCGCAGTCTGGTTAGCGCACCTGCTTTGGGAGCAGGGGGTCCAAGGTTCGAATCCTTGTATTCCGACCAATTATATCTGTCTATAGCGCAGTCTGGTAGCGTACTTGGCCAGGAACCAAGAGGTCGTAGGTTCGAATCCTACTGGGCAGACCAATTTTCGGAGAGTAGGTCCTTGGCATCTACCATTGCTTAAAGGCAACGGATTCCTACTGCTAGACGTGCATGCCCGCACGCGAGAATGTTTTTGGCTGAGTTGATGTCACGATGGTGAACCGTATGACAACTAGAGCATGTCCATTCTCTTATTCTAAGATCTTTCAGTCCTTTCGGACCGCAACGTGTTCCACATGTTGAACAGACTTGGGTTTAAGTTTCCAAAAGATGAATTTGTAGATTATGAAATATCAGATTTTAAAAGTAAATTAGAGAATTTTAATGATGAAAATTTTGAAATTATTTTATATGAAATGAAAGGTCTATTTAATGACAGAAAAATTGGTTTAAATTTGAAAAAAAATATATCAATAAAGACTGAAGATCCTGTGCCTAAAATTTTGTTTAAAGACTCAATAATAGAATTAGATAAGCAGTCAAATCTGGGATTTGTATATCATAAAGAGCCAAACGATAAATTTGTAGAAATTATTGAAGTAATTAAATCTCAAGAAAGATTGAATGAAATTAGGGAATTGATAGCAAAAGAAAAATCAGTTTCTTTGATAGCAAAATTAAGAAATAAATTTTTTAATAAAACAGAAGAATCACAAAAATCATTTAAAATGAAATTTGAAATTTGAAATTTAATGTTTTATTCTTTTAATATTGTTTTAATTTATTGAAAATGAGAAAAAATATGAATATAAAAAAACAAAGTAAATATTTTTATGTTAGTAGTGCGATACTGATATCTTTATTGTGTTTTTATGGTTATGAACAAGTTTATGGTGAAAAACAAATGTTTAAGAGAGGGCTTTCATACTCAGACCAAAATAATATTCCAGAAGCTATTAAGTGGTATACTTTAGCAGCTAATAAGGGTCATAGAAGTGCTCAATATAACCTTGGTGTTTTGTATGATAAACAAAATAATACTTCAGAAGCTATGAAATGGTTTTCTTTGTTGGCTAATGATGGTGATGTAGAGGCTCAAAACAATCTTGGTGTTTTATATGATGAACAAAAGAATATTACTGAAGCTATGAAATGGTATACATTAGCAGCCAATAAAGGTAATAAGGATTCTCAAAACAATATTGCTATTTTGTATTCAAAACAAAATAATATTCCAGAAGCTATAAAATGGTTTACTTTGGCGGCTAATAAGGGGTATGAAAATGCTATGTTTAATCTTGGACTTTTGTATGATCAACAAAATAATATTCCAGAGGCTATAAAATGGTTTACTTTAGCAGCGAATAAAGGTCATCCAAGTTCTCAAAACAATCTTGGTGTTTGGTATGCTGAACAAAACAATATTCCAGAAGCTATAAAGTGGTATACATTAGCAGCTAATAAAGGTAATACAGATTCTCAAAGAAATCTTGGTCTTTTCTATGTAAAGCAAAAGAATATTCCTGAGGCTATGAAATGGTATACTTTAGCGGCCAATAATGGTAATGTAAATGCTCAATATGAACTGGCTTCTTTGTATGCTGAGCAAAATAATGTTCCTGAGACCGTTAGGTGGTTTATGTTATCAGCTAATAATGGTCATAAAGAAGCTATATATAAGCTTGCTATGTTGTATGATAAATACAATAATATTCCTGAGGCTATAAAATGGTTTACTTTGGCGGCTAAAGATGAAAAAAATATTGAAGCAAAAAACAAATTAAAAAAATTATTAAAAACAGATAATATTAATTAAGATTATAATTTTTAGTAGATTATGAAATATCAGAGTTTAAAAGTAAATTAGAAAATTTTAATGATGAAAACTTTGAAATCGTTGTATATGAAATTAAATGATTGATTGATGAGATAAAAAATAATATGTTTACAAATAAAAAAGATTGATTTATTTTTTAAAAATAATAAAATTTTTCATGAAATTAAATAAAAGGTTACTAATGGAATAAATAAAAAAAGAATTAGAAATTTATAATAAACAAAGTCATATTATTAATATTGTCGTTTTTTTATTTAGTGGTGTAGTTATTATTACTCAACCAAACTCTTTTGGGCTAATTGTTGCAGCTATTAGTTTGTCTTTATTAACAATTTGGTCTTTAATTAGACAGTCAATGGTTCGTATATCATTTGAGAAAAAAGAAGCAACATTTATTTATTCTTCTTTATTTCGCAGTCCAAAGGTTGTTCCACTTAAAGATTTTAGTCGTGTTTATGTAACTCCATTTTATGAAGGTGGTGGATTTTCAATTCATTTGGTTAATAAAAGAGGAAAACATCTTTTGTTGGCAAGAGTTGCTTTCAATAATATATTTCCTGTTGATAGTGGATTTGGTAAGTTTTTAAATAAACAAGCTCAAGAAATTTGTGACGCCATTGCTGATGGTTTAGGGATAAATAATGGTTATTGATCTTGTTTATATAAATTAAAAAGGGAAAAATGGAGTAATTTTTTCTGTTCTGTATTTGTTATTTATTTTCTCCATAAAATAGTTGTGTTTTTCTTTGGAGTTTAAAAAATCAGTATAAATTTGAGGGTCTACACCAAAAAATTTAACATAAGAGCAATCATCAAAAACTAAGATTAAATCTCCTGGGGTTCCAGCATGAAAATATGCAATTTCTCCACTAAAGGCATGTGCTTTAATGTGTTTGTCTTTTAATGGATAAAAACGACCTAAATCAGTTTTTATTAATTGGGCGGGCAATCCAGAAAAAAACCACCTGCCCCATGTTGTTGGTTCAACATCTTTCTGAATACCGTGGACCCAATAGCCTAGAACTTCTTGTTGTCCATATTTTGGATTATTGGGATATTTGCGCCAGTTAATCTCCCAATCAAGATAAATGTTTCCTTCCCAAATTATTTCATTTCGATCTTGATTGCTATATATTCTAAGATAGTCACCATAATTTAAAATGTTTAGTGCTTCATAACCATATTTACCATTTTCATATACAGACCAAATGACACCTTCTGTTCCTGTTTCATAAAAAGCATCTAATTTTCCTTCAATAATTTGCATGTTAATACCTTTAAATTTATTAAAGTATAATGTGTTTATTAAAAAAAGAAAATAGAAAAGTTGCATAAAAAGATATTTGTGATTAAAATATTTATTACAAAATATTTGGAGAAGTTATGGTGGATTTTATTAAGGTGCCTTTTCAAGATAAGGATAAAGTAAAAGAACTAGGAGCAAGGTGGGATAAAGAGATGAAGTCTTGGTATATCCCAGACGATGCAGATAAAGACAAGTTTAAACAATGGGAAGTTCATGATCCGCTTTCTTCATTGTCAGACCCTAATGCGACGAGAATTTATTTAACAGTTCCATTTGCTGAAAAAGATGCGGCTAAAGGATTGGGGGCAAGATGGGATTCAGATAAAAAACAGTGGTATTTTCTATCTGATAGAGATTCTGCCCCATTTGCTAGATGGATTGCTTCTGGTGGTTCATCAACACCAAGCCAACCTAGCACTCAGAATAAGAAGCCACCACAAAAAGACGACTTGGCTGACGAATTAGATGATATTTTGAGTCTTGGTGATGAGTAAGCTTTAATTTTGTGCTATAATTAAGCTTTAATTTTAAGGTGGAAACTATGATTGAGATTGGCACAAAAGTTAAAGATTTAATGGGTGATTTTGATTCGGGTGTAGTGATTGATAAGTATACTAATCAATACACTGAATCTGGTCCTACAACTATGTATGTTATTGATTTTGGAGATGATCAAATTTTTGATCGATTCTTCTATGAAATTTCAAAAGTAGAAACAAAGGAACAATCATGAGTTTCAATGCTTTGCCTTGGTGGGTATATGAAGTTGCTCATGAACGTGAGTTGGCATTCATGAGTTGTGCTTTTGAAAACGAATGGTTTTCTGGAACATCTAAATGTATGCCAGAGCAAGTGATTAAAATATCTAAGGCAACTTTTTCTACTTGGAATTATGGCGGTTGGAACTACCAATATTCTAAAGAAGAAATTGAAGAATTAAAAAGAAAAAAATAATTTTAAAATATTGTAAAAAACAATTGACAAATTTCATAATAAATTCATATTTATTTGTTGAATGTGAATTGGATTATGAAAAAGATTTATAAAGTATTATTATGTGTGTCGTGTGTGTTTTCTAATGTTGCTTTTGCTCAAAATAGCATTGAAAGTATAGAAAAAGAAGTTCAAAAAGATTTTGAAAGTTGCTTGGATAACTTGGGAGGCAAAATCGGTTCAAACGGTATCTCTAAGGATACTTATAAAAAATATACTACTGGGCTAAAACCTAATATGAAGTTAATGCCGCAGTTAGATAAAAAGAATCAGCCAGAGTTTAAATTTTCTTTATCTGAATATGTAGCCAAACTAGTAAGCTTAGAAAGGGTTGCAATTGGTAAAACTTTATACAATGAAAATTTAGAGCTATTATCTAAGATAGAACAAAAGTATGGTGTTCCAGGAAATATTGTAATAGCTGTTTGGGGTGTAGAGAGTAACTATGGCAAAAATTTTGGTAAATTACCATTAGTTCAATCTTTAGCAACATTGTCTTGTAACGGAAGAAGAAAAGAATTTTTCACAAAAGAGTTTTTTTCTTCACTAAGAATACTTCAAGAAAACCATTTTAATGAAGAAGAGTTTAGGGGTTCATGGGCTGGGGCGTTTGGTCACACTCAATTTATGCCTACTACATTTGAAAAAATAGCAGTAGACTTTGATAAAGATGGGAAAAAAGATTTAATAAATAACATACCCGATGCTTTGGCATCAACAGCAAACTTTTTAAAAGATGCTGGTTGGAAAAGAAATATTCCTTGGGGTGTTGAAATAGAAATGCCTTCTAAATTTAAACATGATGGAGAAAGTAGAAAAAATAAAAGAAGTGTTGAATACTGGATTAGGGCAGGTATTAAATTAAAAGGTGGTGGTGCTCTGCCCAAAAACTTCCCTGACTCTGGATTGATTGTGGAAGATGGTTTGATGGGGGGTAAGTATTTAGTTACAAAAAATTTTGATGCTATATACAGATATAATGCAGCAGAAAGTTATGCATTAGCAATATCTAAATTATCAGATATTATAAAAAAAAATAATATAGAAGATTTAGATATGAATAATATTAATGATAATGATGAAGAAAACATAGGAATCGTAATTATGGCAGATTGACAAAATCTAATTTTAAAGGTACTTTATTCATTTTAAAGAGGTTAAAATGAATATTTGTGGATTTGAAATTGGATTAAATAAGCCATTTTTCTTAATTGCTGGACCATGTGTGGTTGAAAGCTTAGAATTAAATTTAGAAGTTGCTGGTAAACTACAGGAAATAACAAAAGAGTTGGAGATACCTTTTATTTTTAAATCAAGTTATGATAAGGCAAATAGATCTTCAGGTTCTAGCTTTAGGGGACCGGGAATGCAAAATGGATTGGAAATATTAAGCCAAATCAAGAAACAACTTAATGTGCCTATATTAACAGATGTGCATAATGAAAATGAAATAACTGAGGTTGTGAAATATGTTGATGTAATTCAAACTCCTGCTTTTCTTTGTAGACAAACAGATTTTATTAAAGCCGCAGCACAAAGCGGAAAGCCTGTAAATATTAAAAAGGGGCAATTTTTAGCACCACATGATATGAAAAATGTTATTGATAAAGCCAAGATGTTTGCTAAAGAAGTGGGTCTAAGTGAAGATTTATTCATGGCATGTGAAAGGGGAGTTTCTTTTGGTTATAATAATCTAGTATCAGATATGAGAAGTCTAGCAATTATGAGAGAATGTAATGTTCCGGTTGTATTTGATGCCACTCATAGTGTTCAGTTGCCTGGAGGAAATGGAACAAGTTCTGGTGGTCAAAGAGAAATGGTTCCTGTATTGTCTAGAGCAGCAGTTGCAGTAGGTGTTTCGGGATTATTTATGGAAACACATCCAAATCCTGCAAAAGCAATGAGTGATGGTCCCAACTCTGTGCCACTAAAACATATGAAAAGTTTATTGTCACAATTAAAACAAATTGATCTTTTGGTGAAGAAAAACTCATTCTTAGAAGAACAAATTAATAATTTTTAAACCATAAATAAGAGAGAAGCTTAATGTTCATCGTAGGATTTCTTTTGCTGTTAACCATAGCTTATGGTGAAATTTTTAATTTTAGAAAGATCTCCAATCATTTATTAATTAAAAATCTATTAACATCTGTATTTGTTGCTGGTGGTTTTTTTGTGACTTTATTTTTAGCATTGTGGCAATCGCTAGAAATACAAGATACATTTGCTGTTTTTAAAGATTGGAGATTGTACTTAGGGATGAGCTTGGAAATCTTTGGAGTATGGCTAACGAGAAAAAATTATGAAATAAACAGTTCTAGTATAACTTCTATTAATTTTGCATTATTTTTTAGCATAATATTGGTTCCAATATTGTCATTTTATGGAAGCAGTTTTTTTGGTTTTGATAGGTCAATAAAGTTAAATTATAAATCTGAAATGGAAATGCTATTATTCCTTTTGGCATTTTTATTGTTAATGATTTTTTATTTTTTTGATAAAATAAAAGGACATGTAAATAATATTATAATTCTATTTTTATTGCCAATTTCACTTTCTTTCAGTTTGTTTTGGACTACCAAAATGATGCAAATATATCAAGGAATAGTTTATTATGGTGCGATAGGATTTTCTTTATTGATGTTTTTTTTATTTCAAATGGTTAAAAGTAAAGAATGGCTCAATTATAAAAAAGAAAATAACAAAGAAGTATTTATAATTGGTGCTGTAAGCTCAGTAATATTGCCATTAAATATTTTGGCAGTTAAATTTTTAGCAGTAGAATTTTTAGCTATTTTCAAAAGGATAAGTCAAATAATGATAGCTTTGTTTTTAGAAAGAGATAAAAAAACCCAAAATATAAAAGATTTTTTTGTAATATCATTATTAATAATCACTGCTATTGTAATGTTTATAAGAACTTAAAATTGTTTTCTTGATAAAAAAGTGATATAATTAAACTTGTTTAAATCAAAAAGGATATGGCTATGGATTACTGTTTATATAATGCTATTAAAACCCCAGATGGTACTGTTTTGTGGTGTCAATCTGGACACGACTATCAAACTCATGAGGATAAGATTTCTGGAGAAACTTATATGAATGATGGTCTTGGATATATGATTCGTCGTTCTGTGAATACAGTTCCATATGAAGATTTGTCTATTCATTTGAGTGATCCTTTTGAAAAAGTTAGGACTGCTAAATTTTGGGGGTCTTATGGCAAAGATGGGAACCAACCTAAAAGGATGATGGCTTTAGAAGAGATGGAGGATTCTCATATAAAAGCAATTTTGGAGACACAGAAAAGACTTGAGGGAACTGAACTTCAAAAAATTTTCATTAAAGAGTTAGAATATCGTGCCCAGAAGTTTGCTGAGAAGTTGGATGAAGAGCTTCCCAAAGCAAAACCTGGTAGACCAAAAAAATTTAAACCATAATTTTGAAAGATCTTTAGTGGCTACACTAGAACAACTGAAATACTTGCCAATTCTAGACAGAGCAAGGACCAGCTAGGAAGAGTAGGGCTACCATAGGTTCAAGCACTAAAAAGATCTTTCTTTTCCTTCATTTAATGCTGTACATTTGTTTTTCAATATGGTACAATACTCTCACCTAAACAAATGAAGAAAGGAATATTATGAGTGATTTTATGGTTGAAGTGTTGGATGTTCATTTTGCTTTTCAAGACTCTAAAGAAGAGCTTTATTTGAACCCTGAAACAGAAGGTTCAATTTCTGTAGAAGAAATTTTCCCTGAAGAAATTATCATTTTCTAAAACCAAAAATTATCTAAATATTTTTCTGCGATAAATTTTAAACCACCTATCTAAACGATAAGTGGTTTTTTTTTGATTTTACGGGCTTATTTGCTATTATTTTTTAGATAAATAATAAGTAAGGGAAAAATATATGAAAAAATTATTTAAAATGTCTGTATTGGCAATTGCATTAACTGCTATAGGTCAAGCCAATGCTGAAAGTTTAAGAGACTCAGCAATTTCAGTAAGTCCAGAGACAAATGCTTTTCAAAGTTGGATGAGTCCTGAAGTTAATGAGGCATGGGCAAAGGGATATAAGGGGACAAACGGTAGAATTATAGTGGTTGATGATTTTAGCAGCGCCAATAAATTTTACGGTAACTTGGGGGAAGGTGTTAAATTATTAAGACATGGTGAGTGGACACTAAGAGAAGCTCAATTGGTTGCTCCATCTTCTGCTTTTGTGAAAGTTGGATACAATTCAACATCAAAAATATCTTTATCAACAAGTTATTTGAATGTGGTAAATGCTAGTTATGGATTATTAGCTCCAACAGGTTACAGCTTAAGCCAAATAAACTTAGGAACTTTACATACTAGTATAGTTGGAGCAGCTAAAGCTGGAACTGCTATTGTTTCAAAATCAGCAGGAAATAATGGCGGAGTTGCTGTGGATGGTTCTGCTAATGGAAATACTGACTACATGAACTTAGCATTAAAGGGTGCTCCAACAGCAATATTTGTGGGAGCATTAGATTCCAATGGAACTGTTGATAAAAAAGCAACAATTGCTTCTTATTCTAACATAGCAGGAAATGATCCTGTAGCTCAAAAACAATATTTAATGGTTGGTGTTGAGGGAACCAAAACTGGTTTATATGGAACATCTTTTGCGGCTCCAGTTGTGAGTGCTTATTCTGGTATAATAAGAAGTAAGTTTAGAACAGCAAATGCTACACAAATTACTAACCAATTGTTAAATACAGCTAGAACAGATACTATTAACAATTATAATGTGGCTGTTCATGGTAGAGGTGAAGCAAGTTTAACAAGAGCATTAGCACCAGTTTCAATTAAGTGAAAAAACATCAAATTAAAGCCCCAAATTGGGGCTTTTAAATTTTGGTTAAATTATTGTTTGATTCTTTATGATTTAAATTTTTAATTAAGTTCTCTTTAATATTTCTTATTTGTAAAATCTTATCTAAATAAGAATTTGGAAAATTTTTTGATACATCTTGTGGGATCAAATTTTCATTTAATCCATAATCAAAAACCAAGTAATCTAATATTTTATGTTGTTTCCATACTATCAATGTCATTAGAATCTGCCCACTGCTATCAAAAATATTAGCTTTTGAAATTGGATTGTTAAGTAGAAATTCAACTAAAGATAGATTTCCAGAAATACAAGCCTGCTTTATAATTTCATTATTAAGATAGTTCATGTTAATATAAGATTGATACTTTGGAGAATTAAAAATTTTTTTAACAGAGTCTATATCGCCTTTAGAACAAAAATCTGCCAATCTATGATTAATTCTTTTGGGTTCTATAAGGTTGAAGTCAATTAGTTCATTGTTTCTTTTTTGAATAAATTTTTCGTTTATCTCTTTTATGTTAAACAGCTTTGTATTCATATTGATTTCTTTAATTATTTATTGTCTATTATATCATAGATATGAAAAATATTAGACATGCTTTTTTAATGATTTTTGGTGTTCCTTTATTATTAATGGTGGGAGCAAATAATTCTTTTGCAAATGAAAAACAAGAAGAATTGGTTTATCAGCAAAAAGAAGTTAATCTAAATGGAGATTTTTTTGATAGAACTTTTCTTTTAGATATGAGACAAAGTTCAGAATTGTCACAAAAAATTGATGATATAAGATATCAAAGTTATGAAACTGCTTTTGGCGAAAAGGTAAGTTTTGAAAAATGGTATAAAACAAGATGGACAGATTTTAGAGTTTTATGGTTAACAAACTTGGATAAAAACAATGGTGTTATCTGGGGAGTTAGCACTGGTGAGTATGGAGAAAAGTATAAAATACAACCAGCGATTATATTGGGATTTGTTTCGCAAATAGATTTGAGTAAAAATGCAAAATTAACATTTCAGGCAACTTTTGTTCCGTTTGGTGGGATGTTAAAAGAAAAATCTTGTTTGGCTGATTATGGTCAAATTGGGGGGGTTCAAAGAGTAAATTGCAGACTAGCTGCTACAGAATTAGAGCCAAAAGAAACATTAAAATTCTTATTTAATGAAAAAAATAAAGATGATAATAAATTTTTTATAAAATTTACTTATGTTTTTTAAATTTTTAATATTATTTCAAATTGACACATTTTAATTTTAAATATAGTATTTTTTCTTGAAATAAAGGAATTGATTAAATGTGGAAATTTTTTGTTGAAAAAAAATGGTTTTTTTGGAGTTGGGGGGTAACTTTTTTGATTTTATCTTCTATTTGGGTTCAAGTAGAAATAGATGTAAAAATTAATGAATGGTTTGGTAATTTTTATAACATGATTCAAAATGCTTTAACAAAACCTAATTCTATAAAAATTGATGATTTTTATGGCTATTTAATTAGTTTTGGTGGTCTTGCTGGTATATATGTGTGTGTAGCATTAGTTACAAGTTTTGTCACAAGTCACTGGTTATTTCGTTGGCGTCAAAGTATGGTAGATTATTATCACGCAAATTTAGAAAAGGGTATTGGAATAGAAGGTAGCAGTCAGCGTATACAAGAAGATACAATAAAGTTTTCAAGAATAATGGAGAATTTGGGGTTAGGGCTAGTGGAATCTATTATGGTTTTAATAGCTTTCTTACCTATTTTAATATCACTTTCTGTTTCTATTAAAGAGTTGCCTATTGTTGGAGAAGTAGCTAATAGTCTTATTTGGGTAGCATTATTAACAAGTATTGGGGGGACAATATTCTTGGCATTAGTTGGTATTAAATTGCCGGGAATTGAATATGATATTCAAAAAAATGAAGCAGCATATAGAAAACATTTAGTTTATGCTGAAGATAGCCAAGATAATATAAATCCTAAAAAATTAAATGATTTGTTTTTAGATGTAAGAAAAATTCATTTTAAATCGTATGCACATTATGCTTACTTTAATTTTGCAAGGTTTGGATATGCTCAAACAATGGTTTTGGTTCCATATTTTGCTTTGGGTCCAACAATAGTAGCGGGAACATTAACCTTGGGAGTTTTGCAGCAAACCATAAGAGCTTTTGGTAAGGTTCATGAAAGCATGCAATATATCGTAAGAAGCTGGCCATCTATTATAGAATTGTTGTCAGTTTATAAAAGATTAAAAGAATTTGAAAATAAATTAAAGAAAAATTGATTTTTTAAAAATTTTATATATGTATATTTATAAACTATAAAAGGAAAGATTATGACTAAATTATTTAAATTATTGATTTTGGCTGGATTTTCATTATCATTAGTTGCTTGTGGAACAGTTGAGGGTTTAGGTAAAGATTTGAAAAATTTGGGTGGTCAGCTTGAAAAATCAACGAAATAAGTTATCAAATTTATTTGATATTTATTAATAAAAAAATGTGTGTGGAAAAACTTCCCAATTGTATCTGAAATATTTTAAAAAGGAAAAGTATGTCTTCTATAATAAAAAAAATGAATTTAGGTTTTAGTGGAATCTTTGCTTTATTGGTAATTTTGTCTGGCACTTCATATGTTAAACAACAACAAATTTCAAAAGATGTTCAAGATTTAATAGAGTTTGACGTGGAGATGTTAAAACTAGTGAAAAGCATGTATTCAAATTCATTAGAGGCGAGAATATTAGAAAAAGATATTGTTTTACATTCTGATAACATAGATTTCATGAAAAATGGTAAGATTTCATGGGATAGCAATATTAAGAAAAATGAAGAATTGATCAATAAAATGTTAGAAATAACAAAAAAATCTGGAGAAGTTGATGTTGAAGAAAATATTAAAAAATTTCAATTAAAACTTAATAATTATCAAAAACATATTAATGAAACTTATAGTTTAATTGATTCAAAGGTAATTTCAGATAAAAATTCAGTGTTAAATCATTTGATGAAATTAACAACAGAAGCAGAAGAAATGACCAATATTTTAAAGGGAATGGTTGAAGAAGAAGAGCATCATATAGGTAATAGAAAAGTTGAGTTAGTAGCTAACAATGAAAATCTTAAGCAGATAACTCTAATACTTTCATTGTCTGTATTGGGTATATTTTTAATAATAGGTTATTCTTTAGTTAGGGCTATTCGTAAACCATTGGTAGACTTTAAGGATAAATCAAGATTAATAATTTCAAATAATGATTTGACCGTTAGGTTTAATGAATCTAATGATGAATTCGGAGATATTGGAAGAGATGTTAATTCAATTATTTTTCAAATGTCTAAATCTGTTGGATTGACCATTCAGAGTTCAAGAGAAAATCTTAGTAAGTCAGATATTGTAGTTAAAAAATCTTCAGATATTGCAAAGTCAATTGAAAAACAATCTGATGAAATGTCAAAGACAGCAGCAGCTATTGAAGAATTAACTGTTAGTATACAGCAAGTATCAGAATCTTCTAAATATATTAAACAAAATATGTTAAACGTTGCTGGAATTTCAAAATCAGGAATGGTTTTATCTAATGACACTAAAAAAATCATTCAAAATATTGTAGTTGATTTTGAAGAGTTAACTAAGTTATTAAATAATTTGGAGGTTACTTCCAATAATATTTCAAGCATCGTTTCAACAATTAGAGATATTGCTGATCAAACCAATCTTTTAGCTTTGAACGCAGCGATTGAGGCGGCTAGAGCGGGTGAGGCGGGTAGGGGTTTTGCTGTTGTGGCTGATGAGGTCAGAAAGTTATCTGAAAATACAGCAAAAGCAACTACTAAAATTTCAGAAATGATTGTATCAGTTCAAGTTCAATCTAAGGATGTAACTCAAGTTATCAATAGAACTAATGATAAGGTTAGGGTTGGTGTAGAAAAAGTAGAAGAAACTAACGATAAGATTAATGAAATTGGAGATTTGATTTCAAAAACTGAGGTTCAAATTAGTGAAATAACTAATTCTATCAATGAAGAACAAATTGTGGCAGTAGATATATCTAAAGCAGTTGAGGAAATCGCACAAATATCCGAAAAAAATGCTCTTAATGCTAAAGATTCTGAAAATATTGTTATTGAACTTAAGAACTCAGCTAATGATTTAGTAAATAGTGTTTCTAAATTTAGAGTTTAAAGTTTTTTAATGTTTTATGGATAAGGTTTATCACTATCTACAGAAACAAAAAAACCGTCTATTATTTGGTTCTACAAAAGTTATCAGAAATTGTAATCTTGGTGAGTTTGAAGTTAAGCCATTAAATAATATTAAATTATTTATTAATGAAGAACAATTGTCTGTATATTTTTCTAATAACAAAAAAGCAAAGAAATTGCTAGTATGGTTTGGCGGTAGGAGTGAGCATGTTGCATGGATAGAAGGTATGACAACATGGGTTAATGATGATTATGATTTTGTAACTTTTCAGTTTAGGGGAACAGGTTCATCTACAGGAGAGCCATCCGAAAAAGATAGCATTAATGATGCTATAGAAATAATTAAGTGGGCAAAAAAGCACTATAAACATGATCAAATTGTAATAGCTGGTAGAAGCATAGGAACACATATTGCTCTAAGTTCCTTTATGGAAATTAAAAGTAAACATAAAGAAATAAATTTGGAAAAAATTATTTTGGTTTCTCCTATGACTAATTTATTGGATATTATTAGAAATTATAAAAAATTTAGTTTTTTATTAGAAATATCTTCTAAAAAGTTCAAAATTTTTTTAAAAAATTCATTAAATAATTTAGATTTGGTGAGACATTTAAATATTAAAACTTTAGTTGTTTATACAATAAAAGATGAATTGGTAGATGCTAATCAAACCAAAAAATTAATTGGAAAAATTGAAAAAGATTTGCTTGAAATCTGTGAGTTTGAAGAGTTTAATCATAAGAACATATTAAGGTCTAATGATTGCTTATCTGTCATTTCAAAATTCCTAAATAATTAATTTTTATTGTCTTTCTGAAGACATTGCAAGTCTCATTTTATTAAAATAATCAGTGGTTAATTGAGTTAATAGTTGATATTGAATACTATTTTCAACCATTTCTTTTTTCTCATGTTCAACTTCTACTGTGTTACCATCTGGTTTCGCTTGAAATGGAACTCTAAATTGAACTTCAGGATTTACTGTATTATTTGAATTTAAGGATAAATGGTTGGAGTGGGTTGTCATCGGTGAAGCACTGTTGTTTGGCTGTGCCGCTTTCATGGCTTCAGAAAAATTAAATTCTTTAGCTAAATATTGTGGTGTGTCAGCATTAGCAATGTTGGATGATATTTGAGTTTGTTTGGCTGCTCTTAAATTAAGAGCTTGCCTGTAAAGTTCTACTCCACTTCCTATTTTGTTAACCATATTAAACCTCTTTTTTTAAAATAACTATATTAATTTATCAATAAATAATGGTATTTGTTGACATATTCAATAATAGCCTTTATTTTATATAACAATTTTTTTAAGAAAAACAAGGATCACTAATGAGTTTTTTGCCACCAGCATTAGAAAACGCTTTATCTAAAATAAACCCTACTACTGTTGGGGCACCTATTTTTATCGTTATGATAATGGCGATGATGGTTTTGCCGTTACCAGCATTTTTGTTGGACTTTTTCTTTACATTTAATATTGCGATTTCAATTTTAGTGTTGCTTGTGGCTATTAACACTAAGAAAACTTTAGATTTTATTGTGTTTCCATCTGTATTATTGGTGACAACCTTGCTTAGATTGTCATTAAACGTTGCTTCTACTCGTGTTGTTTTGCTAGAAGGTCATAAAGGTGGAGACTCAGCAGGTAAAGTTATTGAATCTTTTGGTGAGTTCTTAATTGGTGGTAATTATGCAGTTGGTTTTATTGTGTTCATTATTTTAACTATTATTAACTTCGTAGTTGTAACAAAGGGTGCTAGTCGTGTAGCTGAAGTTTCAGCAAGATTTGCTTTGGATGCTATGCCTGGGAAACAAATGGCTATAGATGCTGATTTAAATGCTGGATTGATTGACCAGGAAGAAGCGAAAAAAAGAAGAGCAGATGTAGCTAGAGAATCTGAATTTTTTGGTTCTATGGACGGTGCTTCAAAGTTCGTTAGTGGAGATGCGATAGCGGGTATTATTATTACAGTAATTAACTTGATAGGTGGATTAATTGTGGGTATCGCTCAGCACGATATGCCATTTGCTGCCGCTACCAAGGTTTATACCATATTAACAATCGGTGATGGATTAGTGGGTCAAATTCCTAGCTTAATTATTTCTATTGCTGCGGGTATGGTTGTTACACGTGTTTCTGATGATAAGAACGTCGCAGAACAAATGGGTAGACAAGTATTTAATAAACCGCAAGCTATTTTGATGACTGCAATTATTGTGGGAGCTATAGGTGTTATTCCAGGTATGCCCAACCTTATTTTCTTATTGATTGCTGGTGGATTAGGTTTTGCTTATTGGAAATTATCTAAAATGCCAAAGAATGTTCAGGGAGAAACAGATAAAAAGGAAATCAGCGAAGATAAGCCAAGACAACAAGATGTGGGTTGGCATGATGTTGTGCCAATAGATAAATTGTCTTTAGAGTTAGGGTATAGATTAATTTCAATGGTAGATAAATCCCAATCAGGTAATTTGTTAAATAGAATAAGTGGTATTAGAAAGAAATTTGCTCAAGACATTGGATTTTTAACTTCCCCAATACATATAAGAGATAACTTAGAATTAAAACCTAATAATTATAGAATTTTATTAAAGGGTGTTGAGGTAGCAAAAGGTGAAGTTTACATAGATAAATTTCTTTCAATTAACCCGGGAACAATTAAAGAAAAATTGCCAGGTATTGAAACAAAAGATCCAACATTTAATTTGGATGCCACATGGATTTCAGATGATTTAAAAGAAAAAGCACAAACAATGGGATTTATGGTTGTAGACCCCGCTACTGTAATAGCTACTCAAATTAATCACATTAGTATGTTAAATGCTTCTGATTTGTTAGGTAGGGAAGAAGTTCAACATTTATTGGAGCATTTGAGTAAGGCAATGCCTAAATTGGTAGATGATTTAGTTCCTAAGGTCATTCAGGTAGGTGCTTTACAAAAAGTATTACAAAGTTTATTGGAAGAAGGTATTCCAATAAAAGACATGAGAACGATTGTAGAAGTTATTCATGATTATGCTCCTAAGGTTCAAAACCCTGATGAATTAACTATGCATATAAGAATAGCATTAAGCAAATCTATTGTTCAACAGTTATTCCCAAATACTAGAGAAGTTCAGGTCATGACTTTAGAGCCTTCTTTTGAGAAAAAATTATTAGATGCTGTTAATGGTGTTGATAACAGTTCTTTTGATTCTGGAATGGCTGATACACTAGTCAAAGAAACAATGTCAGCTTCATATAAAAATGAAACATTGGGCTTGCCTTCTGTGTTGATGGTTCCACAACAATTAAGAATGGTGTTTTCAAAGTTTTTACGCAGACAAATACCAGAGTTGAAAGTTTTGGCTAATAATGAAATTCCTTCAGATCGTTTAATTAAAATAACCACAGTTATAGGTAGCGGGAGTAAATAATGAGTGCTAAAAAATTTACAGCAAGAAATACTATTGAAGCCATTAGATTGGTGAAAAAAACATTGGGAGATGATGCAGTAATAATTTCAAACAGAAACGTAAATGGAGTAGTTGAAATAATTGCTATGTCAGCAAATGATATAGATTCTGTTACGGAAAATGCTCAAGCTGCTGAGATTGTTGATAAAAAAGAAGTGGCTAAACCAACAGTTAAAAAAGAAAAAGAAAAAGAGCAAGAATTAGACATACATGATTTTTGTGGCGAAATTATGGGTGAAATTGTTGAAAAAGATGAGGAAGAGGAAACAGAAGATATTAATTTAGATGATATATTGAAGGCTGAAGAAGATCAAAAAGAAAATGATTTTGATTCTTCATTTAAAAAAGAAGAAAGTGATTTTGACTCAGTTTTCAAATCAGATTCAAAAAAAGAAAAGCAAGAAAAGGTGGTTAAGGATTTTGTGATTCCTTCTATACATGCTTCTCAAGCAAAAACATTGATTAAAAATTTACCTAAAAATGCTAATAAAGAAGAAAATGAGGAAATCGTAAGGTCTATCAATGAAAGTAAAGATGAGTCAGAAGAAGAAAAGCCAAAAGAGAAATCAATACCTATTGAAATTTTATTGGAGTTGAGATCTTTAAGGAAAATAGTTGCTAACAATATGAATAAGCAATCTGGTCAAAATATGGTTAAAGTTAATTTATTGAAAAAACTACTATTAATGGGCTTCACTCCAAAAGTGGCTGCTTCTTTAATGGAGAGAATGCCTAAAAATGCAGAGCCAATAGAAGCTGAAACTTTTGTTAAAAATAAAATAAATAAAAAAATGAAAATAATAAAAGTAGAAGATGAAATCATATCTAAAGGTGGAATTTATGCTTTAATTGGTCCTACTGGAGTTGGTAAAACAACTACTGTAGCAAAATTGGCATCTAGAGCAATTATGAAGTTGGGTGCTGAAAATGTTGCTTTAATTACAACAGATAATTATAGAATAGCAGCACATGAGCAATTGAAAATTTATGCTGATTTATTAGGGATACCAATTGTTTTAGTTGAAAATGAAAAAGAATTTAATTTGGCACTTAAAAAATTAAGTAAAAGAAAATTGATTTTAATTGACACCACTGGGATGAGTCAAAAAGATGCTGCTGTCAAAGGCTTGGTGACAATGTTAGACAGAGAAAAGATCAATAATTTATTATTGTTGCCAGCTTCATCAAGAACAGAAATTTTAGACGATATTATTAAGTCATATTCAGCAGGAAAAATAGATGGATGTATTTTAACTAAAGAAGATGAAGCTGAAGGAGTTATGAATATTATAGATGCTGTGTTAAGACATGATTTACAGTTATTTTATGTTTGTAACGGTCAAAGAGTTCCAGAGGATATTGTTTTTCCAAATAAGAAAAATCTCATAAATAAAGCATTTTCTTTATTTGATGAAAATAGTATTAAAAAAATATCTGAGTTGGAATTAGCTCTTCTTATGTCGGAATTTTCGATTGATTGAAAATGATTGTGGTTAACAAAGAGATTATGGTCACAAGTATGCCAACAAATATATTAAACTAACTTAAATATTAAACTAACTTAAAAAATAAATTGTTTATATTCAAAAAGCCATTCTGGATAGTAATCTTCTCCTAAATCTGCTATGGCTTGTTCGATTCCATATATTGCGGCTTGATGGAAAAATATTTTTTTATTGTTACCAACAACATATAGAGAGTGCTCATCAACAAATTCCAATGTATTTTTTAAAAAAATAATTTTTTCAAATTCTGTTTCTTTGGGATATTGAAATTCTTTTTTAATAATTTCAATCAAATTTTTTGTGTTATCTGAATGAAATAAGACTTTAGGCTCACCATTAATTATTGGGAAACAAATATTATGTGAAATTAAATTTTTCTCAAAAAATTTCAAAAATTGAGAAAAATTTTCAGCAGAATCAAAAATGTTTTTCAAATCAATTGGCAAAAAAGATTCAGCAGAAACTCTTGTTTGAATCATGTAGTTAGTAAATACAGAAACTTCTTGATTTAGATTTTCACTATAATGTTTTATGTTTTGAATGGCTTCATTATAGGAAAGCTCAAATTTTTTTAGTTTATTCATTTAAATAATTAAATATTAATATTTTGTTTTAATAGATGATATTATTATTATTATTTTTTGTAAAGAGTGTTTATTTATTATTTGAAATAGTTGAGGTTTTAAAAATATTATGTATATTAGTTGAATACTATTTATAGGAGATTAAAATGAAAAAAATAGCATTAAGTATTATTTTGGGTGTAGCATCTTTAGGGGCTTTTGCTGGTAACGATAAGGTTGTTGAAAAAAGAGGCTCTGAGGTTTCTGTAGAAAAGATGAAAGAGATTATGAATTCTCATTATCAAGAAAAAGAAAAAATGTATCAGAAAAAACTTGAGCTTGTGCAAAAAGAAAAATCTTGTGTAGGTGCCGCTGATACAAAAGAAGCTATTGTTAAGTGTAAAAAAGAGGCACATGCAGAAAGAAAGGCATTCCATGATGAGCATGGTGCAAAACATAAGGAGCATATGAAAGGCATGGGGAAAGAGCACAAAGAACATATGAAAGAAATGCACAAAGATCACATGAAGTAAATCATACATTAGTGTAAACAAAATCAATAAATTTTTTTTACATACATACGAATTAGGAAAACTTGAGTTTCCTGATTTTTTTATTTATTTTTTTAAAAAGGTGTACAAATGTTAACAATAGATAAAGAGCTTTATAAAAAAATAATTATAGTATTATTTTTAATATTAAGAAAATCAAGAAAAAATGGACTCCTAGCATTAGAAGAGGAGATAATTGTTCCAGAAAATTCACCTGTATTTGTTTATTCTCAATTAGATTTTAAAACTGACAAAATATTAATAGATTTTATATGTAATATTTTAGATCAAATATTAAATGCGGTAGATATAGCCACATTAGAAGAGCATGTGGATTGCTATATTAAAAATATTTTAAATGGATATGAATTGTTCCACCCGAAAGTTTTTGGAGATTTAAATAGTTTGTTAAAATTTATTTGGTTAACTATAAAAACTGGATTTAACGGACACACTCCTGTAGTAACATTTGGTCTTGCTAGATTAAGCATTCCATTAAATATTGGAATTTCAAAAGAAGACATTTCATTATGGATGAATGAAACAGTAGATAATTTAAATTAATATTTTGACTAAAAGTTTTACTAATATATAATTAACTTATAGGAGTAAATTATGTTAGTAGATCAAAATAAATTAGATTTGTATGTAAAAAAAAATTTTAATGTATTATTTGAAGGCGAAAGAGGTGTAGGGAAAACTTCTGTTATTTATAGTACTTTTGAAAAAGCTGGTTTGAGAATTAAGTACTTTTCTGCTCCAACAATGGACCCATGGACAGATTTAGTTGGTGTTCCTACAACAGTAACAAGAGCAGATGGAAAAGAAGTCTTAAGATTGGTTCCACCAGAAGATTTTGCTGACGATAAATATGATGTTATATTTATTGATGAATTAAATCGTGCTCCTAAAAAAGTCATGAATGCGTTAATGGAGCTAATCCAATTTAAAACTATTAATGGTAAGCCTTATAACATTAAAATGATTTGGGCAGCAATTAATCCACATACAGAAGATGAAGACTATCATGTTGAACCTTTAGATCCTGCTGTAAGAGATAGATTCCAAATTCAGATTAAGGTTCCTTATAAAGTAGATATAGAATTTTTTACTAAAAATTATGGGATAGTGGGTGAGACATTTTGTTCTTGGTGGAATAATCAGCCAGAAGGAGTTAAAAAAGAAATTAGTCCGAGAAGACTTTATGAAACAACAGGCTTTTATATTGATGGTGGTGATATTGAAGACATGATAAATGTTGGAAATATTGCTAAATTGAAAGAAGATTTAAAGAGCAACTCTCAAATATTATTGTTGGAGAAAGACTATAAAGAAAAAGTTGTTTCTGCTTCAAAATCAATATTAACAAAAAATTATTCTCCTAATGTGGCTAAATACTTAAAGAGTTCAAGTCAAAAATTTGAATTTTTCTTACCTTATTTAGATAAGGAATGGTTGGCAAAGGAGTTTTTAACTAAAGATAAGGTTTATAACTTTTTATTAAAGATTAATAAGGAAGGAAAAGAAGAAACCAAAGAAATTAGTAAGATGATTATTGAAAGTATTGTTCAAATAAATCCAGGTAAAAATCCTTTTGTTAGGAATAACCTAGAAGAATTGGGGGGATTTTTACCTGTTGCCTTGAGGGAAGAATATGAACAAATTAAAACTATTGGTTTAGGTGATTTGAGTCATAAGAGTCAACAAGAACATAATTTTATTAAAACTATTGGTGAATTTAATTTAATCAAAAATGGCAATATAACTGGTTCTGATCTTATTAGACAATATAATTGGAGTAATGCTGCCAATATGATTAGAACGGGTATGAATGCTGTTAGTAGTGGTCATATACCAGAAGATAGGGTTGCTGAACAGATAGCTAACAGATTGGGGGCTTTATTATCCATAGTTAAAGCACAAGGAAATATTAATGCTTCTGTAGAAAAAGTTATTGAGAGCTTAACCAATAAAAACCATAAATCTTATGTTTGGTCAAAATCAAATATTGATTCTAAATTTAAGGATATGGGAGAAAAGATTGTAAGTGCTATGGAAAAATTTGATGGTCTTTCAAAAGAAGAAATTCAAATACAATACCTTGATTCAGTTGTTCCTCAAAGAGCCAAAAAGAATGCGAAGCCCAGATGAAAGAAAAACATTTAAATGTATTGGAATTTTTTAAGATAAAGCAAAAAATTCAAGACTGTGATGTGTTTTATGCCACATTGTTTAATTTGGCAGATGTAAGATTCAGCGATGAAATTTCAACTGCTTGCATATCTTTTGATAAGGAGGGAAACTCTTTAGACATGAAAATTAACCCATTATTTTGGGATAATTTAAATGAAGATGCCAAAGCATTTGTAGTTTTACATGAACTTTATCATGTGGTGTTTGATCATGGTAAAAGATTTAAAAATTTAGATTTAGATTTTAAATTAGGTAATATAGCAAGTGATATTGTAATTAATCATCATATTCACGAAAAAGTTGGTCTTAAAAGAGATTTATTTGATTGGAAACCATATTGCTGGGTTGAAACATGCTTTAAAGATGAAGATGATGTTCCTACAGATATGAACTTTGAATATTACTATAATAAATTATCTTCAATGAATAATGCTCCAGAACAAGAATTAATTGGAAGCCATAAAAATGGAGAAGAGTTAGACGAAGAAAATTCTCAAGAAGTTCCACAGGGTGGTGGTGAAGAAATGGAAGATATGGACGATTTCTCACCTAAAAATTTTTCAGAAACATTTAAAGACATTTTGGAGAAAAATCCAGATTTAGCAGAAGAAATTAAAAAAAGTCCTGATTTCGCTGATTTGGGTGATGAACTTAAAGAACATATGCCCATTTTTCACAAATTAGGTGAAAGAAGTGCTGGTAAAAAAGAAGAGTTTAAAAAGTTAGATGAAAAACCAAGTTTCAACAAATTAATGAAACTATTGGTTCCAAAGAAAAAAGATATTAATGATGATGAAATAGAAATGTGGGTTGGTGCTCACAGAAGATATGCTGCTTTTTTAAAGCAAAATAGCAATTTATTGTTACCTAATACCAAGGAAGAAGAAAGATTTTCCAATAAAGGTAAAAAAGAGGTTTGGATATTCATGGATTCTTCAGGCTCGTGTCATGGGATGTTCCATGTGTTTTCCAATATTGTGGTTGCTTTATTGAAAGAAAAGGAAATTAATTGTAGAGCTTTTGCTTTTGGTGATGATTGCGAAGAAATTAATGTAAAAAAACTAGATATAGGATTTTATTCTGGTAATGATGGTGGTTTTGATTGTATTGAGGAAAAAATATTAGAAATAATGCATTCAGAAAAAATAAAATATCCAGATAATGTAGTTGTTCTATCAGACGGTGGTGTTCATTTTTCTATTAAAGATAGATTAGTGAAGCCAGAAAATTGGGTTCTTTTGATTAATAATGATCATTGTAAACACTTAACTCCAAAGGGAGCAAAATATATGAAGATAGATAATGATTTCTTTGGTTTAAAGAAAAATAAAATTGGAATGTAGTAGAATTAAAATATGATTTTTTTAAATTTTTTAAAGATATTTGAAGGTAATACTCCAGGATTAAACAAAAAATATGAAGAAACAATTAATAATATAGAAGAGAATTGTTCATATATGTTAGATTTGGCAAATCAACTTCCAGAATCTGGAGGAAAACAAAAATTAATTGAAGAATTAACCAAGCAAAGTGAAATAGTCAGCAATCACAAAAAAAGAAAACCATAATGATGGTTAATATTTGTTTAATTTTTAATATCCAGAAAGCTCAACTGTATCTTGGATGGTACTTAAATAAGAACTGATACTGGATTGGGCATCATAAAAATTATAGGGTTTTCCTATAATGTTTAGTTCAAGAGTGTTTTCAGAAAGATTTTTAATGATTTTAATTTCATTCGTTTTAGATATGTTATCTATAAATAAATTAATTTGTATCTGCTTATCATTCCAAGTTTGATTAGGTATTTCCCAAGCAGAAAATAAAAATTTATTATTACTTAATTCTATTTTTAATTCTATAATCATTTTTATAGCCCTTTTAATAATAATATGATTAAGAAAAGCTTTGTCAATTTTGTTTTTTAAAAAATAATATTGGTGTGAATTTGTAAAGACCGAAATAATGGAATATGTTTTAATATAATAAATATTATAATAAATATTTTAGGAATTGATTTAATTTGACAAAAGTCCTATTTGTATGTAGATTTAAGCAATAAAATAGGAAAATTATATGTCTAAAAGTTCACTATCAAAAAATCCTTTATTTCAAAAAAACAAAAGATTAAAATTAAATCAATTAGAGCAAAGAGTATTATATGATGCTGAACTTGCAGCAGATTTAATAGAGTCTTCTGATAAAACATTGGAAGTTAGTTTAGAAATGAATTTGTTGGTAGATAATTTATCTAGTTCAACAGAAAGTCAGAGTGAAAAAGTAGTTTTTATTGATTCAGCAATTTTAAATAAAGAAGCTTTTATAGATGTTGCTAAAAATTATTCAACAGTAATAATCTTGGATAATGAAAAGAATCCTTGGAAGCAAATCTCAGAAGAGATTTCTAATCTTTCTAATATCAAAGAAATTCATTTAGTGTCTCATGGTTCACAAGAGGGTATTATTTTAAATAATACTATATACAATTTAAACAATATTTCTGAATATTCTAGTTATTTAGAATCAATTGGTATGAATACCAAAGATGGTGGAGATTTTTTAATTTATGGTTGTAATATTGGTTCAACTCAAAAAGTTGATGATTTTTCAAAAGCATTAAAAAATTACACTGGATTGGATATTGCTTTATCTGTTAATGATACAGGTAGTGTTGATGGAGCAGATTTTAATCTTGAATACAATTATGGTTCTATAGAAGCGACAACATTTAAACCAATAAATTATAGTTTTACTTTAAGTGGAACAAATGATGGTTTTGGCGATATAGATTATAATGGTGACGGAACTGCTGATCCATTAAGAATGATTACTTGGAACGTAATAGGTTTGGATTCCAATAAGCCTGAAACAAGTGGACCAGAAAACTTTATGGTAGGTTTAAGGGTTAATACAGATAATCAATCTATGGTTAATTACACAGTTAAATTGGTTGATGACGATGGGGTAGACGTATTTGGAGATGGTATAATTTTCGCTGACGCTTCAGTTCCAACAACTGATTTTGATGATGGTGTAGATAACATTAGGTTTGTAAATAATACAGTATACAATAATGTAAATATTGATGCTAATTCTTATAAAGATTTTTATTTTAATGCAAATGTTCAAAGATTATTATCTTCTATTGGTCAAATGCAACCATTTCATTTTGAAGTATTCCAAGATGCTAATGGTGATGGTATATTTAATGATGGTGAAGCTGGCCAGAAACTGACTAAATTCTCTTGGTTGCCTGATGCTGCTGCCTCAAATACACCATTATATCTTTATGTTGAGCATCTAATATCTCAAGCAAGAAATGATATAACCAATGAAACTTATCCAACTCAAACAACATCTGATGATACCTATGCTGCTATAAGAGTTGATGGTTATACAACAAATGGAAATTACCCTGAAGGTCCAATTACTATATTTGTTGGCCAAGAATTAAATATTAGAGTTGAAGGTGAAACTGCAACTCAAGGTTATCCACAGTTAACAGTGTCTACTTATTTTAATAATTCTGTATTTTCAACAGATACTGTTTCTCAGGCATATAATGTGACAAGCCCTATTCAAGATTATCAACAAGGATTAGGAAGTGGTGCTGAAGCAGATAGTAATTTTGAAACACTAGATGGGATTAATGATAATACTTCAACATATGCCAACTCAGCAGGTTGGAATCCTGCTACTCACAGTCTAATGATTACATCTGCTCCACCAAAAGCTGGTGGAGGTCCAATTGTTACAGATTATAATCTAACTGTGACAGGAACTGGTTCTGGTAAATTAGAAACAATTATTCAAGATTATTCAGGTAGTTCATTTCACTATAATGCCGATTTAAATAATGGTGTAGAGGGAATAGATTTTGTCAGATATCAAGCTGTAAAGGGAACTATTGTTGGACAAGTATTGGCTGATACAGATGGAGATGGTATTGGAGATTCTCCATTGGCAGGAGTGACTGTTTCTCTTAATGGAACATTAGATGCTAATTTAAATGGACAAATTGATGTTGGTGAGACAATAACAATCAGCAACATTACAGTTACAACTGATGCCAATGGTTATTATGTTTTCACAGATTTATTGCCTGGTGTTTATACAGTTAATGAGGGTTCTATATCTGGTTATGGGGATGTAAATGACACAGATGGTGGAAATAAAAATCAAGTAACTGTAGTTATTGGGAAAGATGTTACTGTTGGAAGTGTTGCTAGTTTAGGTCTAGCTGGAGTAACTGCTTATAAATCTCAAACAAGCACAGAAATTTTATCAGCAGATCAAGTGTTAGGTTATCAAAGGGCAGATTTTATTGAGGGGCGTCCAGACTTGGCTTTAACCAAAACTGCAAGCACACTAACACCTTCACCTGGTGGTCAAGTGACTTACACTTTAACTATAACAAACAGTGGCTCAGCTTCAGCACCATATATTGAGGTTACTGATCAACTTCCTGTTGGTGTAAGTTTTGTATCTTCAAGTGGTGATGGAGTTTATGACGCAGGAACAGGATTGTGGGTTTTATCTTCTGGCTTAGAAAAAGGGCAGACTGCTACAATTGATATTGTATGTACATTAAGTTCAACAGATAAAATAACTAACTTTGCTCAAGTTTCTGCTATAAAGAGTTCAGTAGGGGGAACTGATATAGAAGATCAAGATTCTGTAGTGAATAATAACGATGGAACAAGGGTTTCTCTAGAAGATGACGAGGCAAAAGTAACCGTAGAAGCACAAGAAGCAGATTTGGCATTAATTAAAACGTATTCTAATTTTACAGTTCCTGGAGATAGACCTTCAGTTGGAGATGTTTTAGAATTTAAAATTATTGTTACAAACTCTGGTCCAAATGATGCTACAAATGTAGTAATGACAGATAGATTACCTTCAACATTGGGTTCTATAACATTGATTAGTGCTACTGCGGGAACATTCAATACAACAACTGGAGTTTGGGAGATACCTAGTGTAGCAAATGGTGAAACAGCAGTATTAATATACAGGGGAACATTAACTGCTGCTAATGAGTTCAGTAACTTTGCTCAAATAACATCTGCTGATCAATACGATCCAGATTCTGTTCATGGCAATGATACCGATTCTACAACAAATGAAGATGATGAGGGGAAAGTTATCATCACACCACATGCTTCAGATTTATCTTTAAATAAAGTTGTAAATACTTTGGCTCCAGATATAGGTGAAAACATTACTTACACATTAATTTTAACAAATAGTGGTCCAGATGCCGCTACAAATGTGGTTGTAAAAGATTTATTACCTGCTGGATTAACTTTTGTTTCTTATGGTGGAACAGGTTCATATGATGATAGCACAGGTTTATGGTCTGTTGGAACTGTAAATGTTGGAGAAACAGTAACTATTCAAATTGTTGCTACTGTAACTTCTTCCAATACAATAAGTAACTTTGCTCAAGTTTATTCTTCTGACTTACCAGATTCAGATTCTATTGCTAATAATGATTTGGATGGAACTCCAAATGAGGACGATGAATCTGGGGTTACAATAACTCCAGGTGCTACAGATCTTAGTTTGTCAAAAACTTATTCAGTAGATGATGGGGTGATGAGCAGTATTGGTGATATTGTAACTTTTACATTGAAAGTAACTAATAGCGGTGCTAAAGATGCTTATAATGTAAGGATTAAGGATCTATTAGAATCTGGATTTACTTTCCAATCTGCTGCTTATGGTGGTATAGGATATTTAGGGGATGGATCTTATAATGGTGTTACTGGAATTTGGAATGTTGGAACATTAGGTGCTGGTGAAACTGCTACAATTTCATTTAAGGCTGCTGTAAATACATTATTTGAAAAACAAAATTATGCTGAAATAATTGAGGCTGATGCTTTGATTACTGATACTGCTGGTGATGGTAATTCAACATTATCTGATGTTGATTCAAATTTTAATAATGATTCTGGGGCAAAAACTGCTAATGAAGATGATGAAGCATTAATAAAAATTGCTCCAATACCTTATGCTGATTTGCAATTAACAAATGTTATTTCAAAAGTTAACCCAGTAGAGAATGAAAACATAACATTCACATTAACTGTAACAAATACTGGTTTTGGTGATGCTACTGGCGTGGCAGTTTCATATGTGTTTCCACAAAACACTGGTGCTGCTGGGCAATTTGCTGACCCATCATCATTTGCTTTTTCTGATGGAACAGATACAAATACTTACAGCACAACAACTGGTGCGGGCACATGGACAATTGGTAATTTAGCATACGGAGAAACCACAACTTTAACTATAACAGTTAAAACTCCAACAGGTTCTGGTGGAGATAAGTTTTCAACGGACCTTTCATTGTTTGCTCAAATAAGTTCAAGTTCGTTGCCAGATACAGATTCAACTGTTGCAAATAATAAGGGAACAGATACTACACTTGGAACTTCAGATGATGGATCAAGAACTCCTTACGAAGATGACGAAGCTTTAGCTACAGCTATATCTCCAACATCAACAAGGTTAGATGTGGCTCTAACTGAGAATATTTCAGTCACAAGATCAGCAATGCCCATTTCAAATGCTGATGCTTTAGTTTTGGGAGATCAAGTTACTGTAGTGGTTACTGGTTACAACCAGGGTGGTGATGCGAACTCTGCTTATATTGTTGTTAAGTGGGATGCTGGAATTGATTTATCAACAGTAACAATGGCTTCTTCAACAGCAACAAACCAAACTACTGCTGAATATGCTACAGATGCAAGTGGAACCACATGGTCTTCAACAAAACCAACCAATCCAACTTACATAAGATTTAAAATTGATACTTCAAGTTCAGCAACAAAGTTTGATTCTGGTTCCACTGCTACAGTGACACTTGTTGGCACTATAAATGCTTCTGGTGTGGGGCAAAATGCTACTGTTTCTTCTTGGTTTGCTGATATAGGTTCTGGTTCTGATGTAGATTCTGATTCATCTGTGTCTGGGGTTATAAATGGGGAATCTTCAAATGACTTAGCAACAGATGATTTAAGCGATGGAGTTGTTGACGATGATGAAGCAAAATTAACTATTGGTGGAAATCAATCTTCAGATTTGTCTGTAACAAAAGCTATCTCATTGGATGGTGCTCAAACTTGGTTTAACTCTGTTAAAATGTATGATGGTGATACAGGAACTTTAAGAATAACTGTAACTAATAATGGTCCTGATGTGGCTTCTAATGTTACAATAGACAATCAGCTACCAACAGGAACAGTTTACAAGACATATTATGGTTATGGTTCATATGCTTCTGGAACATGGAATGTTGGCACATTGGCTGTGGGGCAGACAGCAAGTATATATATTTTGGTTGATGTTGATTGGGATGCAACTGTTGCTACAACTTTAAATTCAAAATCTGAAATAATTACTGTAGATCAGCCAGATACTGACTCAACTAAAAATAATGGAATAACAACAGAAGATGATTATGGTTCAATAACTATTACTAAAGACAGTTTAAATAAAGCTGATTTATCATTAACAAAATCAATTGATAACAATTCTCCTAAATATGGAGAAAATGTCACATTTACATTAACTGTTAACAATGCTGGTCCAGCAAGTGCTACTGGAGTTATAGTAAAAGATTTATTGCCTACTGGATTAACTTTTATTTCTTATGGTGGTGATGGAACATATGACGATAGCACAGGCTTGTGGACTGTTGGTTCATCTATAGCAAATGGTTCAAGTGCCACTATCCAAATTGTAGCTAAAGTTGAAACAATTTCTGCCACTAGTAATTTTGCTCAGATTTATGCTTCTGATTTGCCAGACCCAGACTCTACTACTAATAATGACACAAATAACACAGATAATGAAGATGATGAGGCGAAAGCAAACTTTACACCAGTTGCTAGTGATCTGTCTTTAACAAAAATAGTTAATAATGCCACTCCTAATGTAGGAGATACTGTAACATTCACATTAAGTGTTGTGAATGCTGGTCCTTCAATTGCCAATGGTGTTTTGGTTAAGGACTTAATAGACCAAAATATATTGTCTTCCTTAAATATAAGTTCTCCAACTGGTGATAATAATTATACAGTTGCTACTGGAATTTGGGATATAGGAACTATTCAAGTAGGAGAAGTTGTTAAACTTCAAATATCTGGAACATTAATATCTGCTGCTAGTTTTTATAATTTTGCTGAAGTGATTGCTTCCGATAATACAGATCCAGATTCTGTTATTAATAACGATAATGGTGATCAGACAACAAATGAAGATGACGAAGGAAAAGTTTTTGTAAAACCTTTGGCAAATGATTTAGAGCTTTATAAGTCATTTAAAAACTTGACAGATCCAAGTGGTCCTTTGGATGTTGGTGATACAGTAGAGTTTACATTAACATTGATTAATGCAGGTGGTGTTGGTGCTACAAATGTTCAAATTACTGATTATTTACCTTCAAATTTAATCTTGGATAATTTAACTTTAATTGGTTCAACATTAGATGGTTCTTCAGTAGGAACATTTAATACAACAACTGGATTGTGGGATTTATCATCTTCTATAATAAATGAAGGTTCTATTGCTGTTTTAAAATATACAGCGACAGTTAAAACACCAGATACTTTTAATGTTTTTGCAGAAATAACTTCTTCTGATCAGTATGATATAGATTCAACAGTTAATAATGACTTGGGTGCTAAAACAGCTAGTGAAGATGAAGAGGCTATTGTCACTTTAGATGCTAGAAGTGCTGATTTATCATTGATTAAGTCAGTATCAAAACAAAATCCACAAATTGGAGAAACAATCACTTTCAGTATTGATGTGATAAATAGCTCTAATGACGATGCTACTGGAGTAAGTGTTGTTGATTATATTACAAGTGATTTTGCTTTTGTGACTGGTTCAGCTAATTTTTCTGGTGTTTATGTTGATAATCTTGGAACAGATACTTTAACTTGGTCTAATCTTACAATAGCAGGTAATTCAAAAGTTACATTAACATTTAGAGGAATAGCACTTTCTGGAACTGTAGCTACAAACACAGCAGAAATAACAGCTTCTGATGTTTACGATCCTGATTCAAATCCGAATGATGGTAGTGGTGATGATTTCTCTTCAGTTAATGTGGATGCCAAAAGTGCTGATTTGTCATTAACAAAGTCTGTTGCTGTAAGCAATAAAACACAAGCAGATATAGATGGATACTATACTGCTACATATACGATTACTATTACTAATGATGGTCCAGACAGTGCTAATTTTGTTCAAGTAAAAGATGGATTACCAAAAGGAATAGGATTTATTTCAAGCTCAAGTACAGTGGGTTCATATAATCCTAATAATGGTATTTGGGATTTACCAACTTTAGCAAATGGAGAGACTGCGACATTAACCATTACAACAAAAGTATTGGTTGCAAGTTCATTACAAAACAAAGCTGAAGTTGTAGCCTCCGATACAAAAGATCCAGATTCAGTGCCTAATAACTTTTCTGGTTCTGAAGATGATGAGGGAAGTGCTAATGTTGATGTTGAAATGATTGATTTGTCATTAATGAAAACAGTATCGCCTTCTGCTCCAACATTAGGTGGTCCAATTAGCTATACATTAACTTTATCAAATGGTGTTAATTTTGATAATGCGACAGGTGTTAAAGTAACAGATTCATTGCCTGCTGGTTTTGTTTTTGGTTCTTATGTAGCTTCAGCAGGAACTTTTGATAATATTACTGGAATTTGGGACGTAGGAACTGTTGCTGCTGGTCAAGTATTTACACTTACTTTAAATGGAACAGTTGGAAGTTTAAGTGATTTGGTAAATATTGCTGAGGTTACTTCTGCTAATGAATTTGATGTAGATTCAAAACCAAATGATGGGACAGATGGACAAGACGATTATGCTAAGGCAGTTCCTGAGTCTCTTTCATTAATTACTGGTAAAGTTTTGGATGATAAATTTGGTGCTAAGGCAGATGGTTTTGATGTGTTAGATAAGCCTATAGCTAATGTTACAGTAAAATTATTTAATCAGGGAGATGATCCTTTAGTTGCAACTCCTGTTGCTGAAACAACTACAGATGTAAATGGTGTTTATAGTTTTTATGTGGGAGCAGGAAACTATTTCATTTATGAAGTAGATCCAAGCAGTTTATTGTCAGTTGCTTCATTACAGTCAACAGACCCACTAAGTGGAAATCAAACATTAGATACTAGTAATCCTGGGTTTAATACAAAAACTATTAATGTAGTTGCTTCGGCAGAATACTATGAAAATAATTTCTTAGATTTAACACCATTCCAAGTTTCAGGTAATGTTTATCTTGATTCTGATAATGATGCTGCTGCCATTGGAGATGCTGATGATAATGGTTTATCAAATGCACAAGTTGCTCTTTATAGAGCAACAAATGCTGGAACTGATGGTATTTGGGGAACAAATGATGATGTTTATGTCCAAGAAAGAGCATACATTACTGTAAATAATGATGGTTCATACAATTTTGATTCTTTATCAGCAGGAAGATATAAAGTTGTAGAAGTTAATCCGTTTGGTTATTCTGATGTTACTGACTCAGATGGAGATACAAATGGTAAAAATTCTATAGAGTTTGTATTAAATGGAAATACGGGAAGCAAAACAGATGCCAATTTCTTAGATGCTTTAACTCCTGGCTCTATTGTCGGTCGTGTAGTTTTTGATGCTGATGCTGATGATGCTGGATTCTTGGATGCCGATGACACTCCATTAAGTGGTGTTACATTAAAGTTATTTAATCAAGGAGATGATCCTTTAACAGCAACACCAGTAGATACAACCACTACAGATGCTGATGGAAATTTCTCTTTTAGTTCTGTTTCTCCAGGTAACTATTTTGTTTATGAGGTTAATCCTTCAGGAAAGTCTTCTGTTGCGGACACTGATGGTTCTAACGATGACAAAATTTCAGTGAATCTAACAGTAGGACAAAGTGCTGCAAATCTTGGATTTGTTGATAAGTTAGCTCCTAATTCACCACCAACTGTCAATGTTGTAGATGGAAATGGTGCTAATTCTGGACATGAAACTGTTGTTGAAAATTCTTCAATTTCTAGCAAAACATTTAGTGTTACAACTACTAATACTATTGCTAAAATAACAATAGAAGGAACAGATATTTCTTATGCTGATTTGTTAACTGCTTCAACAACTAATGTTAATATCAATACAACAAAAGGTGTGTTAACTATAACTGGTTATAATGATACAACTAAGGAAATCACTTATAGTTATGACCCAAATGGAACCAATAAAGACCATAGTGGTGGTGAAATTACTGATGATATAGCATTAGGTGTCACAGATGGTAATGGATTAACTGGAAGTGCTACATTAACTATATTAATTACAGATACAACTCCAACTGCCATTGATGATTCTAATTCAATTACAGAGGATGATTCTCCAAATACAGTTTCTTCTTCTGTGTTTACTGGTGCAGGTGCTGATTTAACTGGTTCAGATACACCAATTAATGTTGTTGGTGTTGCGAGTGGGAATACTAGTAACTATTTAAATAATAATTTAACGGTTGGAGCAAATGTTAATGGAACTTATGGTTCAGTAGTCATTAATTCTGATGGTTCTTACACTTACACATTAGATAATACAAATAGTTCTGTTCAGGCGCTTAATAATGGAGATACATTAACTGATATCTTTACATACTCTATTATTGATTCAGATGGTTCAACTAGTTTCGCCACATTAACTATTAATATTGATGGTTCAACTGATAGTTTAAGTGTAGATATTACTGATAATAATGGTGCTGCTTCTGGTGATGAAACTGTTGTTGAGGATTCAACTTTAACTAGTAAAACATTTAGCATTAACTCTACTGATGCGATTGATAAATTAACCATTCAAGGTACAGATGTCTCCTATGCTGATTTGGTTAATTCTTCAACTACAAATGTTGTAGTCACAACAACTGAGGGAACATTGACAATTATTGGTTATAACCCAACAACTAAGGAAATAACCTATAGTTATGATCCTTTGGGAACCAATAAAGACCATAGTGGTGGTGAAGTTACTGATCCAATTTCTATAACTTTAACAGATGTAAATGGATTAACTAATACAAATACCTTAACAATATTAATTACAGACACAACACCAACAGCTATTGACGATACAAATTCAATTACTGAAGATGCTGCTCCAAGTAATTTGGATGATTCTGTGTTTAGTGGAGTTGGGGCAGATTTAACTGGTTCTGATACTCCAATAGGTGTTGTTGGTGTTGCTGCGGGAAATACGGGAGTTTATTCTAACAGTGTTTCTACAGTTGGAAGTTCAGTAACTGGCAGTTATGGAAGTGTTGTGATTAATTCTGATGGTTCATATACTTATACATTAGACAACACAAATGGATCTGTTCAGGCATTAAATACTGGAGATACATTAACTGATATATTCACATATTCTATTATTGATTCAGATGGTTCTACCAGTTTTGCCAAATTAACTATCACAATTAATGGTGTAGATGACAATATAGGAATTACTGTTTCAGATGGTAATGGTTCTTCTACTGGAAATGAAAGTGTTCCAGAAAATTCTAACATAAGTGGGAAACATTTTTCAATTATTGGAAATAATGCTATTTCTAAGATAACTGTTAGTGGAACAGATGTTCTTTATTCAGATTTATTAAATGTTGGCACAACAAATATTGTTATCAATACAACAAAAGGTGTTTTAACTATCACTGGTTATGATCCATTAACAAAAGAAGTAACATATAGTTATGATCCTTTGGGAACCAATAAAGACCATAGTGGAGGTGAAGTTGTTGATAATATTTCATTAAGTGTTACTGATGAATATAATTTTACAGCTAATGGTAATTTGAATATTTTAATTACAGATACTGTTCCAACAGCAATTAATGATACTAATTCAATAACAGAAGATTCTTATCCAAGTTCAGTTTCTTCTTCTGTATTTAATGGAGTTGGTGCTGATTTAACTGGTTCAGATACTCCAATTAGTGTTGTTGGAGTATCTGCGGGAAATACTGGAAGTTATTTAGACAACAATGGAACCATTGGTAGTTCCATAAGTGGTAGTTATGGATCAGTAGTAATTAATGCTGATGGTTCTTATACTTACACATTGGATAATACTAATATTTCAGTTCAAGGATTAAATACTGGCGATACATTAACTGATACTTTCACATACTCAATCACTGATTCTGATGGTTCAACTAGTTTTGCCACATTAACTATTACAATTAATGGTGCTAACGAACCTTATGCTGATTTGGTAACAACAAAACAACTATATTCTGAAAGTAAAGATTATCAGAAAGGTGATATTGTTAGTTTCATAGTTCAGGTTAAGAATTTAGGAAATACTAATACAACAGGGGTTAATTTAATAGAAAATATTCCAGATGGATTATCTCTAGTATCTGCTTATACAACAGAAGGTTCATTTGTTGGAAATGTTTGGAATATTGGTAATTTATCAGTAAACCAAATGGCAACCCTAATATTAAATTTTGAGGTAACTGTTGACCAAGACACACAAATAGTAAATACAGTAAGTGCTGCTACTAGTGATATAAATGATCCATCAAATAATGGAAATGATTTAGATGAGGGTATAAATGTTAAACAAATAATTGTTGTTCTAGAAGAACCTAAATCTATCACTCCAATAGAAGGTATTATTGAAAATGTCACAGAGCCAATTAATAAACCAAATGAAAATATTTATTTTGACCCATCTTTACATGTGTTAAATACAGTTAATGATGTTAGAAATGAAGCTATAGGGGTGAATTATTTATTTAATAAGCCTTTATCAAGTGGCTATGATTTAACTAATTGGGACCCAGCATTGTATGTTATACCAACAGTAGATAATGTTGCTCAAGATGCTGCTATATTGGCAGGAAGAATAAATGATTTCAGTTCAAACATATCAAGTCAAATTGATATGAAAGATCAATACTCTCCATTGAGAAGTGGTCTAATTAAGGCTTTAAATATAGAAGCACAATCACTAAAAGAACTTGAAATTAGAGCCAATGAAGAAGAATTGCAAAATAGAGAAATATACAAAGAAAATTCAGAGAAAAATCAAGATATTGAATTAACTAAGGTTAATTTTGAAGAAGATTATGAAAGAACTGTGGGTGGATTTGCCAATCAATTCAATAAATTAAGGGACTTTACTTGATTTTATTATTAAATTTATATATGATAAAAAAAATATGGAAAAAAATATGAAAATTAAACCAATTATTATTTTTACTTCGGTCTTTGCTTTATCAGCATGTAGTGTAACCCCAAAACAATTAACTTTATCTGAAGTTGAAGATAGAGTTAGTTTAGATAAATCAAAACTATATGTTGAACAAGAAGCTGTTGTAAAGCCTATTTCCTATGAAGAGGCCATGGCAAGAAGTCTTAAGTATAACTTAGATCATAGGCTAAAATTAATGGAAAATGCATTAGCTGATGGTTTGTTGCAATCTGGAAAATTTGAAATGCTGCCAAACTTAATGTTGTCAGCAGGATATACTAAAAGAGATTTTCCTTCTGCTCAAAAATCTTTTACTGTAATTAATGGTAATGTGGTAGATGCTGTTCCAGGTTCTTATACCGGCTCTACAGAGGCTGCTCACCATAATTACAATATTGATTTTTCTTGGAATATATTAGATTTTGGTGTTAGTTACTATCGTTCTAAAATTTTAGCAGATCAATACCTAATAGCAGAAGAAAGAAGAAGAAAAGTTATTCAAAATATTCATCAAGATGTAACAAGTGCATATTGGAGAGCTTTGGGAGCACAAAGATTAGTAAAACAAGCAGATGAATTGATGGTTGAAGTAAAATCTTCTCTGGAAAAATTAAGAGTTGCTCAGGAGCAAGGTGTTGTAGTTACAAAGGATTCATTATTAAATCAAAGAGCATTATTGGACACCATTAATTTATTAACAGCAAGACGCCAAGAGTTACTTTTTGCCAAGAGAGAACTTCAGGCTTTAATGAATTTAGAACCCAACACACAATTTGAAGTTTTAGAAATTCCAGAGGTAACACTAAAAGCTTTACCAAAAGAATTAGAAAAATTAGAAGATTTGGCTTTGATTCAAAGACCCGAGTTAAGACAAGAAGATTTACAAAGAAGAATTACAGCAAATGAGACAAAGAGACAAATGATGTCATTTTTCCCAAATTTAAGTTTCACCGCTGGAATAGCTTATGATTCAAATAAATACTCTTATCGTAATGATTGGACTGAAGTTGGAACCAAAATTGGATTCAATCTATTTAAATTGTTTGCTTTACCATCAACCAAAGAAGCAAGAGATTCTCAAGTGAAGGTTGATGATGCTAGAAGAATGGCATTATCAATGGCGATTTTGACTCAAGTTAGAGTTGCTTTTGAAAGATATCAGATGGCTTTAAATGATTTGGATATTGTAAGAGAGTCTTATAAGGTTGATACAATGACAAAAGACTATGCTAAAGCATCTTTGAATTCAAAAATTGATTCTGAGGTAGAATATTTAAAAGCAAAAGCAAAAGCATTAAATACAGAGTTTCAAAAGTATCAAGCTTACGCTTCAGCTAAAAATGCTTATGGTAGATTGTTGAATTCTATTGGTATGGAATTTAACTTGCCACAAAATGAAATGAATATTTCTGATTTATCTTTGTTTTTAAATAAAGAAATTAAAAATATGGAGGATAAGCATTTTGAAGACATTAAGGTTGTTAAGGTTGAATCAGTACCTTTTTATTTAGGATTTGGTTCAAATGTTTCTGATGAAGTTAAAAATGGTTTAATTTCTATATTAAAAGCAGCAAAATCAAATATTGTTTCAAGTGGAAATGGTTATAAGTTAAGTTTTTCTCACATCATTTCAGATGAAAAAAACACTGTTAGAAAAGCAGTGGTTAACATTCAATTATTTGATGAAAATAATAATTTATTAACAAAAGAGATGTTTAGCACTTATATCAATACTGGATATAATGAAAAAACATTAGTTAGCTTATATCAAGCTGCTGGAAATCATGCTCTTAATAAAATTAGTAATTTAAAACCACAAAAAACATTTAATAAGGAATAAAAAAATGAATAAAATGAGTAAAAATATTTTAAGTTTAAGTTTAATTGCTTTATTTGCTTCTCCTGTAATGGCACAGCAAAAAGAGGTGCAAAAAGACACTAATGTTATTAGGGGTATGGTTGTTTCAGAAAATGAAGCATTATTATCTAGTCCTATGTCTGGAAGGCTAACTTCTGTAAACTTAAAGCCAGGTCAAAAAATAAGTAAGGGGCAAGTTGTTTTACGCTTTGATTGTGAAGAACAAGAAGCTAAAAGCCAAATGGCACAAGCAGAAGTTGATTCCGCAATAGATACACATCATGCGAAAATGAAAATGCAAGGGTTATCACAAGCGGGTGAGTTAGAAGTTAAGCTTGCTTCAGCAGCAGTTGCTAGGGCTCAAGCAAATAATTCTATGCATGCTGTTTATTTAAAAAATTGTAAGGTTTATGCTCCTTTCACAGGAAGGATTTCTAAGATAAATGTTAAGTCTTATCAAGGTGTTCAGTTAGGACAACCATTGGTTGAGTTGATTTCAGATAAATCTTTAAAAGTTAAGGTTAATGTGCCAGCAAAAATGTTTACAACTGTAAAAATGCAACAAGAGTTATCAATCAATATTGATGAAACTGGAAAGTCATATACTGCTAATGTTTCAGCAATAAATTCAAAGATTGATCCTGTTAGTCAAACTTTTGAGCTAGAAGCAAAAATTAATAATTCTGATGATTTAATTTCTGGAATGAGTGGTAACATTAAATTTAAGTGATCATGACGAATAAAGTAAATTATCAGCTTGGTTTAGAACTTATAAATAAGATAAATAAAGCTGATGAAATATCTAGAATTAATTACATATTAGCCAACGATAGTTGGCATTTGTTTCGTCAATTTCAAACAGCAATTCTAACATTAAATTTGTTAGAGCAATTCAAAGTTTCTACAATTTCTTCTTTAATTGAACCTAAAGGGCAATCTTCATTCACTTTGTGGTTGGAGAGTTTGTCAAAAGAAATTACAAAGAAGGAATTGGAAAGTAAAGATTTTTTAGAATTAACAAAAAATGATTTTGAAGGCTTTGTGAATGAACACTGGGGGGATTATTGGCCACATTTTTTATTGGCGATACCTTTTAAAGATGCAAATAAAAAAACATTTCAAATAATTTTATTAACAAGAGAAAAAAAGTTTGAAGAAGAAGAAATTAAATTATTAACTAATTTAGTTGATGTATCTGTAAATAAATATTTTTCACTTAAAAAAGTTTGGAAAAAGAATTTTGTTTTAAGTAAGAAATTCAAAATGGGATTGCTTATTTTATTTTTTATTGGGCTAATACCTACCAAAATGTCTGTTAATGCTCCTGGAGAGATAATATCATTGAAATCTAAAGTGGTTGCTTCTCCCATTGATGGTGTTATTAAAGAATTTAAAGTAAAACCAAATGAAATAGTAAAGAAAGGTGATATACTTTTTGATTTGGATTCAGAAATTTTAAAATCAAAATTAGATGTTGCTCAAAGTGAATATAACAGTGCTTATGCTGATTTTATTTCTATTCAACAAAAAGCATTGGTTAGCGATGAATCAAAAGCTGAAATAGCAATTTTAGAAGCAAAAGTATCAGAAAAAAAATATGAATTGGCTCAAGCACAAAAAGCTTTAGATTATGCATATGTAAAAGCTGATGAAGATGGTTATTTTATTTATTCTGATCAGAATGATTGGCTTGGCAAACCTGTTGTGTCTGGAGAAAAGATAGGTCAACTTGCTCCAAAAGATAGTTTGGGTGTAAAGATATATTTGCCAGCAGATAATGCTGTTGAATTAAATAATGGAAACGAAGTTAGTGTTACTTTAAATATTGCTCCATTATCAACAATTAAAGGTGAGTTAGATACTATTTCTTTTGCAGCAAGTATGTCTCCAGATAATATAGTTTCTTATAAGTTAAGAGCAAAGATAGAGGAGAGTGAAGTAGCAAAGATAGGTTACAGAGCAAATGTTAGGATATTTGGTAAAAGATATCCAATAATATATCAAATTTTACGCCGCCCTATTGGAATATTTAGATCATGGTTGGGAATTTAACTGAAGCCAAATCAAGTAATTCTCTTCTGCCCTTAAGAGAAGATTTACATTTAAATAGGGGTATCAATGATAAAAATGGCTCTCCTACTTGGACTATTTTTGATCATGCGAATGGATTGTTTTACAAGATAGGGATAATTGAGTTTGAATTGTTATCTCGTTGGCATTATTTAGATAAAGATAAAATATTGAAAGAATGTTACCAACAGACTCCATTTTTTCCGACTTCAGATGATTTTGAGCAATTATTGGAGTTTTTAAAAGAAAAAAATTTATTGGTGCCAGATATAAATGAGTCAGATAATTTATATGTAAAAAGCCTCGCTGCAAAAGAAAAACTATTTAACAAGATAATTAAAAATTATTTGTTTTTTAGAGTTCCTTTCGCTAGACCAAATTCAATTTTAAGCTCTTTGGTTGGTTTGTCTAACTTGGTATACAATAAAATATTTTTTCAATTTATTTTAGGACTCTTGATTGTTAATATTTTGTTGTTTTTCCAAAATATAGATGTGGTCATGGCAGGGATTAAAAATCCATTTGATTCAATTAATTATTTATATGTATTTATTGCATTAGTGGTATCTAAGTTATTTCATGAATTTGGTCATGTTTTGGCTTGTGTTAAAAATAAAATAAAAGTTCCCAATATTGGTATTGCTTTTATTGTTATGTGGCCAATGTTATATGTTGATACTTCAGAAAGTTGGAAAATACATGAACCTCAAAAAAGGTTAGCAGTTTCTTCTGCTGGAATTTTTTTTGAAGTCATATTAGCATTAATTTGTTTTCCCTTATATTTGTGGTTTGATAATCAATCCATTAAAATGATTTTGTTGTATATATCAATAACATCATTAAGTATTTCTTTTTTGTTAAATGCTTCTCCGTTTATGAGGTTTGATGGATATTTCATTCTTCAGGATATTTTAAAAGAAGAAAATTTGCATGATAAATCTTTTAATGCTTTAAAAAATAAAATCAGAACATTTTTATTTGGGATTAATTTTAATGAAGAAACTAAAGATGATAATTTTTATGCTTTATTTGGTTTAATAACAGGTATTTATAGATTAATTTTATATTTTGGTATAGCAATAGCAGTTTACTACATGTTTATTAAAGTAGTGGGTTTATTACTTTTTGCCGTAGAATTATATTACTTCATACTTATGCCCATTGTTAAAGAATTTAAATATTATAAAAAAATTTATCCTATGTTAGAAAATAAAAACAAACAAAAATTATTCACAAAAATTGGGGCAATATTCATAATATTTTTATTGTTTCAAGCATCAAATTCAATTAATACAATTGGATATATTTCTCCAAAAGAATATAGGGAAATATACTCACCATTTGCTGGGCAAGTTAAATATAGAAAAGAAGGAAATATTGTCAAAAAAAATGATGTACTATTTAATATTGAAAATTTTGAATTATCAATAAAAAAAGAGTCTTTATATAATAATCTTAAATATGCCAAGGAGTATTACAATAAAGTTGTTGTGTCAGAAAAAGATTTAAGTAATTTAAACAATGCTAGAAATAAAATAAATATAACTGAATCAATTAATAAATTAAATGATGGAAGTTTAAATAAGTTGGAAATAGTTGCTGATTTTGATGGTTTTTTAAGTGATGTTTCAGAATCGGTTCAAGTAAACTCATTTATTCCTAAAGATGAATTATTGGGAGTTTATTATAACAATAAGAATTGGATAATTAGGGCATATGTTAATGAAGAACAGTTATCAAAAGTAAAGAAGGGAGACAGGGTTAGCTTCTATTCAACTTCAAGGATTGATATGGTGAATGGGGTAGTGGAATATGTAAATAAAACCCCAATTTTGTATTTACCTAATATGTTATTAGTGGATAAAAATAATAATGATTTTGCTGTAGAAGATATAAAGTCAGACAAGAGAATTAGGAATGGAGTTAAAAATAAAAATACACTATATCAAATAGATATAGAAGTTTTGGATAAAGTTGACTTCAATCAAATTAAAAAGGGTGAGGTTGTAATTAAAACTGGTTTTTTTTACGATTTAGGAAATAACATAAATAAATTAATTGCTATATTAATTAGGGAATTTAATTTATTTTAAAAAAATTATTTATTAACTTAATATTTCAAGTGTATTAATAATTTTATGAGTAGTGATTTTTAATCAAGAAATTAAATGAATGAATTTGGTTTTTTATTCTAAATTGATACGGGGGTATTCCCCAAGAAGAAAATAAAAACTTATTATTGATTAAATATATTTTTAATTTTATCATGATAGTAAATTGCTAATTTGTTAAAAATATTACTGATAAAAGCTTTTGCTATTTTGTATTTTTAAAATAATTTGGTATGATTTTTTAAAAAAGGAGGCTAAGATGGAATCACTTAAAAGTCAAAAGTCATTTAGGTCATGGTGTACAGAGAAGTGGTATGAGCACCAAGATGAAATAGAGAATTGGACAAGAAAAAATCCTTCATATGATATGAAATATTATTTTAACCAATATAAATGGTGGTTAAAACAAAAGTTTAAAGAAGAGATGTATGTCAATATCTCAGAATGAAAATGATTACTTTATATTTTTCAGCATTAAAGTAGATAATAAAGAGCAAAAGTTTGTAACAGAAGCAAAAAACATAAAAGAGGTTTTAAAAATTAGTAAATTAACAACTATGCCAAATTCTGCAAAAGAGTTATTGGGGGTTGTAGAGCAAAGGGGAGAAATAATGGCTGTTTTTGACCTAGCCTCCATAATTGCGAACCAAAAAACAGAAATTAGCGATAATTATGTAATTATTGTTTTTGATAATAGATATAAAAAGTTTGGTTTTTTGGTAAATTATGCCGAAGACATTGTAGAGGCAAAAACAACAAAAATTTATCAAAACAATATAGATGTAATTAAAAATTTATGTATTGATGCGTTTGTTGAAAAAAACAATGAGCTATCTTTTTTGTTAAATTTTGGGAAAGTCATAAAAAAAATAATTATTTGACAAAATAGCATTATTTGTGGTAAAAAGATTCATTTTAAAGAAAGAATAAAATGGATGAAGGCAAAGTGTTAGAGGTTGGAAGGCAAGCAATGGAAATGATATTGCTAGTAGGTGGTCCAATTCTTTTAGTGGCTTTAGCTGTTGGTGTCGTAGTAAGTATATTTCAAGCTGCTACACAAGTAAATGAACCAACATTATCATTTTTGCCAAAAATGGCAGCAATATTTGGGACTATTTTTGTTTTAGGTTCTTGGATGCTATCAACTTTGGCAGATTACATTATCAAATTATATGGTTCTATACCAACATTAATTCATTAAAAAAAAATAATTATTTTTATAAATATTGTGATATAATACACCCCTGTAAAACAAATAAGGAGTGAATATGTCAGTTATTACTGTAAAGCTTGCCCCAAATGATATTTTAGCTGATTTCTATTTCGGCAATGAACCTGTTGAAATTGCCAAGTTTAATCAAGGTGAATATAAAAGAGTAGCAAAAATTGTAAGTGAAAAATTTTATGGTAAAGATGCTGCGGAAGAAGTTTTTGACTTAACAAACAACCCAGAAAGACAAAAAGAACGTCTGAAGACCTATGGTAATCATCGTTCTTTAAGTGTTGGTGATATCGTTAATGTAGATGGTGTTAACTATTTATGTGCCAAGATGGGGTGGGTTAAGATGGATTGAAGTCCATCATACTAAATGATGGTGCCTTAGCAAGGCACTCATAAACAGCTTGGGAGATTTTATCTTTCTCCTGGCAGGTTTTCATAAACTGCTGTAAATTCTTGAGTAAGTTTATGTTTTGGGTCGAGATACACCATAGGTAAGCCAGTTTGGTGGGATTCACGAATTTTAATGGAAGAACTTAAGTAAGGTTCTATCACTGGCAAACCTTCACTTTTTAGTTGGTTAACTAATTCTGTAGGAAGTTTTGCTCTGGGTTGAAATTGATTAACAATAATTCCTTGAATCTCAAGGTCTTTGTTGTGATCTTCTTGAATATCTTGGGCTTCTCTCAGAAGATTATACAATGCTTGTCTAGAAAAATCGTCACAATCAAATGGAATAAGACATCCAGTGGCAGCGATTAAAGCACTTCTGGTGTAAAAATTAAGAGCGGGTGGTGTATCTATCCAAACTCTGTCATAAGATTCAAGTGCTTCAAGTGCTTTTTTAAGTTTATATATTTTGTATCTGGATTCAAGTTTACTATGTAATTCATCTAGTCTGATAGATGCTGGCATAACATGCAGATTTTCAAATTCTGTAGGATAAATGTATTCTTCAGGTCCTGCTTCTTTAAATGTAAATAAAAGTGATTGTTCGAAAAATTCAGCAGCACCTTGTTGAATTTCTGAAACTTTTTCATGTCCCAATAAGTATTGGCTTGAGTTTGATTGGCTATCTAAATCAATAACTAGTGTTCTAAGACCCTTACTGGCACTAATTGATGCTAAATTGCAAGTGATTGTAGATTTTCCTACACCGCCCTTTTGATTGAATACAACTCGTGTTATTTTTTGTGACATGTTTTCCTCATAAATAAAATTTAATATAGATTATATCGTATTGTAAAAATAATCAAGTTTTTTTGATTGATAATTATGAAATATAGTGGTAGAATGTGAAAAAGGAGAGAAAATGGACTACATAAATTTTAGTGTAACAGAATCAAAACCAATAAAAGATAAAGACTTTAAAGAATTTGATGTTCGTGTTTTGTTATCTGGTCAACAAATGATACCTGCTATATTTAATGCTGTTGAAGTTATGGCTGCGCATAATTTTAAATTCGCTGAGTTTGACTTGTTTACATGTTCTTGTGGTGTTCCTGGATGTGCTGGATTTCAAAGTCCAATTGTGCAAAAAATAAAAGACAATAAAGTTCATTGGATCTTCCCAGATGAGGGTGATTATAAGACAGATAAATTAGAGTATGTTTTTGATGCGGAGCAGTTTTTTGATGCTTTTAAAAACTTAATCAATTTAATTCTCAGAAAAGAATCTAATAGAGAATTTTTAACAAGCAATATTGATTGGTTATCAGTTGATGAAGAAGAAGGGGCATTTAAATCGGAAAAAGAAGCATATTCTATCAATGATAATTTAGAATATGCCCAAAACAGATTTAAAGAAGAAGAGGAATTTCATTTGTTTTTGAGTGAAAAAGAAAGTGAATTATATAATAAGTCTTTTCTGATTTCTTATAATGGTGAAAAATATGGGCATAAAATAAGTTTTGATTGGTTGATTAATGCAATTATAAATTACGAAAAGCCTAAAGATAAAGATGAGTATTATGAAAACATTTTATTGGCTATAAAATCAATAAAAGAAAGCTTATTGGGAAACAATACTTTATTAGAAAGAACCACCGCAGATTTTTATAGGGATTTAGATGGTTCTGTTGGATTTTTATCAAGATGGTTTAATGTTTTTCCTGAAAATCAAGATGAAATCAAAATTGATATTGATTTTAAAAAATTATCTATTGATTTAGTTTAATAAAAAGATAATTTCATAAGATTGTGTGTTACAATAACACTGTTTTTTTAAATAGGAAAAATGATCCAATGAAAATTAATTACGATTTTGAAAAGTTTGATAACTTTAAAACTATGTTGACTAGTCATAACTTTAAAGATTATCAAGGTTTGACCAATAAATATAAAGGATTTGAAATTCCTAATTTAACTGAAGACATGAAGCTCAAAATGTTGAGGAAGTTAAATCCATCTAATCGTTTGGAAACTCCTAGCTTTATTGTTTTTTGGGACTGGTATAGGAAAAATTTGGGTATGCAAACTGCTACTTTGATGTCAAAGTATCTTTATCCAAGTATGGGTAAAGAGTATCAAAAATTAATCAATACCATGAGAAATAATAAAAATCATGAGTTTTGGGAACATATTAAAGCACGAGTTTATAAGAAATGGTGTTCTATCATTACAGAAACTCAATGTGTATATGCTTTATTGTCTTTCACTGAGAAAAGTAATAAGAATTTAGATATAATTTCTTCTGCTGAATTAGATGGTGTTGGTATTGATTTTGTATTAATGTTTGAAAATAGTAGTGTTATTCCTGTTCAAATTAAGAAAATTAGTTTTTCTCGTATTGCGATGAGCAAGAAAAATAATGATGATAATTTGTCTAGATTTAATATTAATAATCGGGCGATGAACCTTATTAAAAAAGAAGTTGAAAAGGTAACGGATAAATACAGTGTAGATTCTGGGGTTTTGGTGAAATATGGTCTTAAAAATAATAACGAGTTACCATTCCCTTATTTAAAAGAGCATGACAATGGTTTTATTTACTTTGATGGTGAAGAGTTATACAAAAAAATGATTGAAATAATTAATCAAAATTAATATTTAAGTGGTTGATTAAAGATGTTTTGAGTTTTTCTGTAGTAATTGGTTTAGATAAGAAATCATTCATTCCAGCTTCTTTACATTCTTGTTCATGTTCGGAAAAAGCATTTGCTGTTAAAGCTATAATGGGAATGGGTTCATTTTTTGAATCTTGTTCCCATTTTCTTATTAATTTGGTGCTTTCTATGCCATTTACTTCTGGCATCATCATATCCATAAAAATTAAATCATAAGAAGGATCTTGAGTAAACATATCAAATGCTTCTTGCCCGTTGTTCGCAAAGCTGTATTGGATGTTTATTTTGTTTAATAATAAAGAAATGACTTTTCTGTTGTTTGGATTGTCTTCCGCTACTAAAATATGAACATTATTAGAAGATTTAATTGGGTGACTGTTTAATTTTTTAGTTTCTTCAGCTATTATTTCGTAAGGAATTCTTTGTACTTTTATAGTAAAAAAGAACTGTGAACCTTCATTGATAATAGATGTTGCCCAAGAGTTCCCTCCCATTAACATGGCAAACTTTTTAACAATAGATAAGCCTAATCCTGTTCCTTGATGTTGTTTGTTATTTTTTATTTGTTTAAAGGGTTCATATATAACATTTAGTTTGTCTTTCGGAATACCTATTCCTGTATCTGATACAGAGAACCATAAAGTTGAAAGATTGCTTTCATCATCATGCTCTGTTTCCTTAATTGAAATTCTTATTTCTCCTTCTTTTGTAAATTTAATAGCATTATTAATTAAGTTGGAAACCATTTGTCCAATCTTATCAGAATCTCCTAAATACATGAAGTTATTTTCTAATTTGTTGTCAAAAATAATTTTTAATGATTGATTTTGAATGCTAAATTTAAACAAACCTATTTTGTCTTTAATTATTTCATTTGGATGAAATTTAGTATAATTTAAATCCATTTTCCCAGATTCAATTTTAGAAAAATCTAAAATTTCATTAATTAACCCTAAAAGACTTTTTCCTGAAGAGATTAATATATTAATAAGTTCATCTTTTTCTTCTTGTGTTAAATTATGGTCTTTTAGGCATTCAGATATTCCAATAATACCATTCATTGGAGTTCTTATTTCATGACTCATTGTTGCTAAAAAGTTAGATTTTAATGCATTTGCTTTTTCAGCTTGTTCAATATTTTTTGTTAAATCATAACTTAGTAAATCTAGTTCTTTGTTTTTAGTAGAAAGTTCATTTTCTAAATTTTTTCTAGTTTCTATTTCTTGTTTTAGTGTTTCATTTTCTTCTGCTAATTTTTTTATATTTTGAACTTGTTTTTCAAAAAAGAAGCTTCCCAAGATAACAATAAAAGGGAGAATAATCAAAATATAAATTAAAGATTTATAATGTTGATTGTTTCCATAAATAATAGATTTATTGAAAACAGATACAAAAGAAAATGATTTTTTTATCTCTGGTGATAAATTAAATATGTCATAACGAATAAATATGTGATTTTTTAATTTTCCATCAGGGTCTATGCTTTGATTAAAGTCATTAAATGTTTTTTGTTGAGCTTTGTTGAGTAATAAAACAGTTTCAGTTGTGGGATTAAATAAATAATTTTCTTTTATTAGGGCATCTCCCTGGTCAGAAATAATAAATTCTAATTGTTCTTTTGCTGATAAACTAAAAGAAATGCGAGAAGCTTTGGAAACACCCATTATCCAACCTAATAATTGCTTTTCATGAAAAATTGGTGTGCTGTAAATTAAAAGATTTTTCTTCTGATTAATAGATATATTAGAATTGTTATAGTTGTATTCGTTGAGTTCTTTTTGTGAAAAAGGTATGGTGGACAAGGGTTTTTTGTCTTTGTTTAAGACATACAAATAATCAAACTTATTTAAATTGTGATAATAACTGTTATTGATTTTTTCGTATAAAAATTTTTCCAAATTAGAATCGTCAATTTTTTCGTTTAACAGATATTTATGTATAAATGGTTCATCAGAGATTTTTTTTAATTCATTAATTTGCTTATCTATTATAGAGGATATATGGATGCTCGTTTTTTGTCCCTCAGAAAATATACGTTGATTAATGGAATCTTGCAGGTCATCTTGTGACTTTATGACAATAATAAAAATTAAAATAGAATAAATAGATAAAAATAGAGTAAGAAATAAAGGCCAACGTTTAATAAAGGAAGGTAATTTATAAATCTTCAATTTTTCTAAAAAAGTATAGAAACTCATGTTGTCTAGTGTCTTAATATGTTATAGATAAATTAAATTAAAATAAAGCATTGTCAATCATATTGACAGGAATAACTCTTTGATATATCGTTATTATATGAAAAAAAATATAATTTTATTATTGTTGTTAATTGGTATAAATTCAGTTAAGGCAGAAACTTTAGCTGATATTGCTGTTGAATTAGAAGATGTTAAAATAAACTGTGAAGAATTTAGACCCAACCTAGTGACTAAATTTATTTGGAGAGAGGGGTCTACAAGAGAATTACTTTATAAAAAATGTTTAGACCAGACTGAAGATGATAAATTATTTAATAAATATAATGATTTGTTAATAAAAAGTGACAATATTAATTTACTTTCCAATGACATCAAAGATATAAAAACTAGATTAACATTTTTCACATTGGCTAATTCACTTAAAATGTACCTAACTAATGGGTCAACAGACAATATGAAGTTAGAGATGATAAAAAGTGCGGTTAACTCTTTTAAAGAAAAGTATGGAATTCTAAGAGAAACATTAGATAAAGAAATTAAAGTAGTAAATAAAAATACTAACTTGAAAAAGAAAAGGAATAAAGAGTTGGTCAATATAATTGTTTCTTCAGAGGAAGAGTTGGATAAGAAAATAGAAGAAACAATAAAATATTTAGATTTTATTTTGGAGGATCACCATGCTTATGTTGAGATGCACAATAAGTTTTTTCCAGAAATTTATATAAATCCAAATAAATTTTATAAAAAGAATTTTACAAATAAAGAGTGTTCATTTTTAAATTTAAATTTCGAACAAGACTGGAATTTGTTAAAAAATAAATTAAACATTAAATGTGTCAATGAAAGAGTAAAAAATGATAGAAAATAATAAAATAAAAGTTAATTCTATTTGGCAAGATGCAAACATGAATTCATTTAAAGTTTTGGAAATAAAAACTTTAATGGGTAAACAATGGGTTTTTTATAAAAATATTAAAAATGAAAAAACATATTCATGTTACTCAGAGGCTTTTGTATCAAGATTTTTTGAATTTAATAACCACAGTTATAAAGGAAAATAAATGGCTGGATTGACTCAAAAAATTATTGTTAAAAAAATAACAAACTTAACAGTTCCAGACAAAAATACGGGAAAAAATAAGCTTTTCTTTTTAATTTTAGATAAAGAAAATAATATATTTCAGTATGAGTGTGTTCAAGAAGAAGATGGTTTATTAGATTATACGACACAAAAATTATCTTTAGTAGATGTTGGAGAAGAGTTAATCGTAATGATTATGAAAAAAAGAATCGGAAAGAGTTGGACTTATAAAATAATAAAATTGGTTGAAGAAGAGTCTGAGTCTGATAATATTGATAAAATATTAAATTTCTAATAAGAAAGATTATAATTTTGATAATTTCTGGGCTTTTTATTCAATTTTCTCAGTTGGATGGTAAATCTAAACAATGGAATTGTAATTTAAGTATTAATTTTGAAAATAATAATTGTGAAATATTAGATGAAATAGATACAGAAGATTTTGATGATTCAAGAAGCACATATAGGTTTATAGCTGAAATAGAAACAAAGGAAGAATATGAAATTTTTGAAATTGAATTTAATAGAAACAAATATGGAGATTTTACAGTTTTAAAAGATACAGAGTTCCATAATTTTTTAAAATTTATGGAATTTTTAAACCTTAAAAATGTTTTGTCAGAAAAAGAAGTGAAAAATAAAAATAATCTTAAAATATAAAAAATGTCAGATTTAGAAAAAACAGAAGCAGCCACGCCGAAGAAGATAAGACAAGCAAGGGAAGAGGGAAATGTTCCCCATTCTAAGGAATTGAATATCTTTATAATATTAATTGTGTCTTTTGGTATAATGTATGCTTTTAATGACTGGATTATTAGTAGAGCATTAGAAATACTTAGGACTAGCATTGGTTTTGATCCAGTTTATGCTCATGATTCACAAAAGCTATCTTCATTTATGGGAGACTTGTTTATAAAAGCATTTATTTTATGTATTCCTATTTTTGTTTTTGTCACAATTGCCTGCTTCATACCTTCCGCATTATTAAAAAGTTTTATATTTTCTCAAAAAGCATTAATCCCAAATTTCTCTAGAATAAATCCAATAGAAGGAATTAAACGAATATTTTCTCTTTACAGTGCGATGGAGTTATTAAAAGCAATAATAAAGACAATAATGTTAGGATTGATTGGTATTTCTTTACTGTGGGCAAATAAAGAAGAATTTATAAGTTTAAGTAATCAAAACATAAAAAATGGGATTTTCCATTCTGGTGAAATGATTATTTTTTATTTGTTTATTTTAATAGGTTCTTTAGTTTTTATTGTTGTATTAGATTTACCTTTCCAATTGTGGCATTATAAAGATAAGTTAAAAATGACAAAAGAAGAGATAAAACAAGAAATGAAAGAAAGTGAAGGTAATCCTCACATTAAATCTCAGATTAGAAGTAGACAAATTCAGGCATCTAGGGGTGGTGGTAGGATAGCTGAAGCTGTTCCACAAGCAGATATTATTATTACAAACCCAACTCATTATGCTGTTGCTCTGTCTTATAAGGAGGGAATGAGTGCTCCTAAAGTTGTAGCAAAAGGTGTTGAAAATAATGCTAAAACAATTAGAGAGTTGGCTAAGCAAAACAAGATATCAATTATAGAGGCTCCACCATTGGCTAGAGCATTATATAAATTTGTAGAAATAGATGAAGAAATACCAACTGGTTTATATAAGGGGGTTGCTGATGTTTTTTCTTATATGTATAAGGTTAAACATTGGGAAAAAGTGGGAGGAGAATATCCGGTTCCACCAGATACATTGTTTATCAACGAATACAATGTTTAATTATCAATCAGAAGTTCCGAATACCCATTATCAAGCAGTATAATTTATATTGTTACCTACTGGATTAATATTAGAATTAGAGAACTCTTCTGATAAATTACTTAAAAAAGAATTCATGATTTTAGGGTCAGAACTACCAGCAATTTGTGTAAAACTTTCTACGAATTTATTGGTTTCAAGATTATTACCTGAATTTATCTGTGATTTTAATGTTTCTATTTTTGCTAAAACAGCATTATAGTTAATTTGTCCTATACTTAAGATTTCTGAGCTTGAGTTAGAAGAGTCTTGGGTGGAATCTCCTGATACTGTTGGGTCAGTGCTAATTCCCAATATATTATTTTGCTCTTGATTCTGACTTTCAGATTCAAATAAAGTATTCATTAACTTATTAAAAGAATCTTGCTTTGCATTCTCTGCCATGTTAACATCAGAAGTGCCAATTGAATTGGGGTCAATTCCAGCTTTATACAAAGAGGTGGTAATCGCACTATTTAAATTATTGCTGAAAATATCACCATTTTTAGATTCGTTTAAGAAATTATTTGTTTTTAAGCTATTATTTTGAATAGTTTGATATGTAGATGGGGAAATTGATTGAATGTTCATGTTTATCCTTAAATTTTGCTAATTTTTTTTTCGTGAATTATTTCTTTTTTGTTTGTTGAATGCTTTAAATAAACATAATTATGAAAAGTGTCAAATAGCTCATCATGATTTCTTACTTTTTTGTTTTCAGTTCCCTCTGAAAATATTTTTTCCATTAACAATTGTAATGATTCTGAAGTTATTTGTGCTTGTTCATTATTTTCTAATATTAGGTCAATATTGATATTAGAATCTTGAATTTGAAAATAAAAAGATTTAATCCCATAATTTGACATTAAATTTTGTTTGGTAAAGTTACAAAAAGACAAAATATTGTCTTTCATAATGTTGATATTAAAATGATTATTTTGAGCAGAAAGGATGTTTAAGTTAAAACCCCAATTCAAATATTCCCCACGTTCAAATTGGAAGTGATTGCTTTCATTTAATTTAATTTTCTTTTTGAATATTTCATTGTTGTTAAGTGTTTCATTGAAATCATCGGGCATTGAAGTTTTAAATAAATCTAAAATATATTCATATGTATTATAATTTTGTTTTGGGATATTTTTTGTGTTAACAATAAACTGAACAAATACTTTAAAGGTTTTTTTAATATTATATTTTTTTGAATTATTAATTAAAAAATTAAATATTTTTAAATTTATTTTTGAACACAAATTATTGTTGATTCCAATATTTTTTTTAATAGTTTCAAATAGTTCTTTTTCTTTAGGATATATGTCGTTATTTTTATCATTAAGAATACTGCAAATTATATCTAAGGTATTAATATATTTGCTTTCATTATTTTTGATGTATTGAAAAAATAAATTTTCTATTAAATTAATGTTTTTGTTTTTAAAATAGTTTTGATTGGCAATTATTTCTTTTTTATTGTCATAATTAAAGAATGTTAAAATTCCTTCTGAAAAAAAATCTATTTTGTATTTATCTTCGAATCCAGATTGGTTGTTTTGAAGAAAATTATTAAAATCATAATGAGTAATTTGTTGTTTTGAAGATCTAGCAAATTGAGAAAATTTCAAGCTTAACCTGTTGCTAAGATAACGTGTGTTACTTATTGTTTGGGAATATAAATTAAAAAAGAAAGAAATATCTTCATTTTTTAATATGTATGTTATAGGTTCATTTTGATTGTTCATATTAATTTAACATAACAGTTTATAAAACCTTGTCGCAGACAAGGTTTTTAGGGATTATTATTTTCTTATTTTGAGTTAAGTAAAACATCAACTACACCGCCTACTGCTTGACCTACTGTAGGTGGTTGTTGTTTTTTGTTTTTTTCAGTTATGAAATATTCTTGATTATTTTCTGCTCTCTCTTGTTTCATTCTTTGTCCTGGTGGCATTCCATGTGGATGTCCTGGGTGTCCTTTTTTGTATTGTTTTTCATATTGTTCTTCATTTTGGTTATCTCTTTTTCCTTTGTCAGCAAAAGAATTTAAAGATAAAGTAGAAATGAAAATGGCAAGTAATAGTTTGTTCATATTGTGCTCCTTGTATTTAATTATACCATAACAAAAAAAAATAATAATTCAAATTTTAATTATTAATATTGACAACAATAAGAAATAAGAATAATTAAATTTTATTTTCAATAATTCATATGGTTAAAGTTTTGATTTTATTTTTTGGTTGTTTTATATCTTTTTATAGTAATGCGGCACTTTCAGTTCTTTTATATCATAGGGTTTCAGACACACATAAATATGGAATAAGTGAGGAAAACTTTAAGAAGCAAATGGATTATTTGATAGAAAATAAATATATTTTTCTTAATCAAGAAGAATTAGAAAAGAAATTATTAAAAGGATATGATTTTTCTGATAATAAATATGTAGTAGTTACATTTGATGATGGATGGAAAACTCAATTAATAGCAGCAAAAATATTAAAAGATAGAAATTTGCCTGCTATTTTCTTTGTGAATGGTGAACCTATTGAAAAAAGATATGGTGCATATTTAAATGTTGATGAATTGAAAGAAATTAATAAAATTAAAATTTTTTCAATAGCCGATCATTCATATACTCATAAAATTGAAGTTTTGCATAATTTGGAAACATTAAAAGTGGATTATGAAAGCAATGTGGTTTTTTTAAAGAAATATGTTAAGAATCCAAGTTTTTCTTATGCTTATCCATATGGTGCAAAAAAAGCAGAGTATATTAAATTTTTAGTCAATACTGGAAAAGTTCCATTTATATATGGAACAAGGGGTTTTAAAATAAATGATTCTAAAAGTATCGACTTATATGATATACCTAGATTTACAATAACTAATCAGGTAAATTTTAATTCATTTAAATATTATGTTAAGTAAAGAGTTGTTAATTGAGTATTTTGTAGATGGGACAGAGTTAACACATGAGCAGTATAATTACTTATTATTTAATTTTTTAATTAAAAGAGATTTGGGTGGATATGTTCTTACAGAACAAGGTAAATTTTTATTAAAAATCATTAGAAAAAAAGATGAGTTCTAAGAGTTTTAATTTAAAAATAAAATAATTTGTATATTTTCCTTTTTTTTGATATATTAATTTTTCAATTATGGAGAAAAAAATGAAATATATATTAACCTTTTTTATAGGTTTATGTTTAAGTTTTAGTGTATTGGCATCTGAAGCTACTAACTTTGTAAAAGACAATTCTCAAAAAGTTCTTTCCCTAGTAAAGGAAAGTAAGGATATTAAATCGTTTAAGGATAATGTTGCCAAAAACATTATCGTAGAAGACTTAATAGATTTTAAAAAAATATCGCAATTGACATTAGGTAAAAATTGGAGAACGGCAACTGAACAAGAAAGAGAAGAGTTTCAGAAAGAGTTTTCTAAGTTATTGTTTAATTTTTATGGTAATGCCATGTATGCTTTTAAGGATGCGACAATTACTTATGGTAGAGAGATGGTTGAGGGGCAAGATGCAAGAATAAAAACTGAGGTTTCTTATACAGAATCTGGGGTGAAAAAAAGAGCAAAAGTAGATTATGTATTATATAAAGTAAATGATAATTGGAAAATTGTAGATGTGGTAATAGAGGGAATAACCCTAACCCTTTCTTATAAAGAGGGCTTTAATAAAATAATTAATGAAAAAGGAATGAAAGGCTTAATTGAGGAAATAAAACAAAAAAATATTAAGAATGCCTAAAATTACCAATATGCTTGTATTTGATACCTTCCTTGTTGAAGGTATCCTTTTTTGCAAAGGTCATTTAAAATGATATAGTAACGATTAAATTCTGCTCTTTCATTGTATTTGGCAGACTGTAGTTCAAAATTTTCTTCTTCAGTTAATGTTTTTTGCACATCAATAGTCAATGTGGAGTTCTTTTGAACTAAACACATTTCAATGGGGGAGCCATAAACAATCTTTGTGATATTGTTAAGATCAAAAAGATTAATAGAAAAATTTTCATCATCAATTTTCTTAATATAAGAAGAAATTTTTTCTTTTTTCATTTAATTTAATCCTTTAATTGAAATTGGCTTGCATTATATGCTATAAATTAAATTATGGCAATACTTTTTTGTCATATGTTTTTTAGATAGTATTTGGTTTTAAAGTTAATTGAAAGCAATTTTCAATTAACTGATTTTTTATTCCAACAATTGACCCAATCTAACACCTTTTCTTCGGGAAGAGGCTTTGATATTCCATAGCCTTGTAAAATATCAACATTAAGTTCTTTAAGTTTTTGAATATGTTCATCTGATTCAACACCTTCAGCAACAACTGTTCTTCCTAAGGCATGTGAAAGTTCAACAATTCCAGCTACAATAAGTTGATCTTCTTTTTTGTTTAGCATAGACATAACGAAACTTTTATCTATTTTAACTTCACTGGTGGGTATGGCTCTTAAATAGCTTAGTGAAGAGTATCCCGTTCCAAAATCATCTAAAGAAAATTTAACCCCTAATTCAAGACAAGAGTTTAATTTTTGAATAATGTATTCAAAATTTGTTATTTTTGAATTTTCTAAAATTTCTATAGTAATGGTTGAAGAAATGGTTTCATATTTAGACAATAAAAATTTTAAATCACTTTCAAATTTTGGATGTAGTAAATGATCTGGTGATATATTGATACTTAAATTAAATAAACATCCATTTTCTTGCCATTTTTTTTGTGTTTCTAGGGCTTTTTCTATGACAAAATATCCAACTTTATAATCAAGCTCATCACCATAAATAATGTCTACGAATTCAGCAGCAGGAATTATTTTTCCTTCAGGTTTTATCCATCTGATAAGTGCTTCCATTCCTACAACAATATTATTTTGAACACTAATTTTTGGTTGATACCATAAGGTTAGTTCATTGTTGTTTAATGCTTCTTTAAGTTCTTCTATTTTTAAGTAGTGCTTAATTGATTCTTCTTCTTGCTCAGAGTCAAAGAAAACGAATCTTTTTTTACCTTTTTGTTTTGCCTTATACATTGCTTGGTCGGCACATCTTATAAGTTCATCAGCACTTCCTTCTATGTTTGGGTAAACTGCTATGCCCATACTAATAGATGTATCGACAATATCTTCACCTATTATGTATTGTTTAGAGCAAGTTGAAAGAATTTTTTCTGCTAATGAAATTAAATTGTGGTCATCTCCAAAATCAGAAAGAACCAGGGCAAACTCATCTCCACCTAATCTAGCAACAATATCATTTACTCCGACACAATTCATCAGATCTTTAGAAACTTCTAAAAGTAAATTGTCCCCGGTTTGATGTCCTAATTTATCATTAATAGGTTTAAAATTATCTATATCGAGAAAAACAACAGCAATTTTTGTTTTTTGAATGTTAGATTTTTCAATACAGTGTTCTAGTTTGCTGATTAAAAATTTTCTATTTGGCAAATTAGTTAGGAAATCATAATTTTCTAATCTATTGAGTTCATTTTGTTGTTCTTTTATGTCTTCTATATCTCTGGATATTCCTAGGTAGCTTTTTACTTGATTATTTTCATCATAATTGGCTTCAATAGAAAGTAGAGATGCAAAAATTTTACCGTTTTTTCTCCTATTGAAAATTTCACCTTTCCAGGAGCCATTTTTAGAAACAGAGTTCCACATTTTTGTGTAAAATTTTTTATTGTGAAGTCCTGAACTTAATAAGCTTGGATTATTACCTATTGCTTCTTGTGCGGAGTAACCAGTAATTTGAGTAAAGGCAGGATTAACATTCTGAATTTTGCCATCTTTGCCAACAATCATTACACTATCTTGAGAGTTTTTAAATAACTTGTCTAAAATAGAAAGGCTATCTTTAATACCATTAAATAGAGTATTGTCATACATGTATCCATTCCAGATGATTTCACCATTAGTTTTTTTGTATGGAATGGCAATTCCTTCTAATTGAAACATGCCTTTTTGTTGGCTAAGAAAATTAACACAAAATTTAAAATATTTATTTTTTTCAGAAGCTAATTTTAAATCTTCCCAAAAAAAAGTGGAGTCTTCAGGAAGTAAATTTTTATAAAAAAGACTAGGTTCTTGGATGATTTTTTTACTTTCAAAACCAAGCAAGCTTTCTGATTTTTTACTTATATGCTGAAAAGAAATGTTTTTTGTGCCTAAATATTTAAATTGAAAAACACAACCAGAGTGACTATTGATAAAATTATCTGTTTTAGCTATTAGTTCTTTTTGAAGAATTGTTTCTAAAAAAAGATTTTTTAATAGTGTTGTGCTAATCAATATAAAATCACTATTTTCTTTATAGTTTAAGTTCTTAATTAAAAGACAAATTTGTTTTTTGTTGTATTTTACCTTAATGACTCGTTCTGTATTGTCATTGTTCTGTAAGCAAGATATAAATTCATTTTTATCACTATTGATAATCTTTTTTAGAAAATCATCTAATGTTTTAATATTTTTAAAATATACACTCCATTTTTGATTTAGAAAGACTTTGTTTGTGGATTTATCAAATATAATAACACCATTATTAATAGCATGATGTTTTTTCAAAAATAAGTTAATGCTATTGACAGAACCTTCACCTAACTCTAGAGAATCATTATTTATAAAGTTGTTTGAAAATAAAGAACCGTTTGTCGTTCTATTTAAATAATTATCTTGAAATCCCATTTTTATTTTTAGTCTTAATTTTTTATGACTTCTATATTTTAAGTTATATTAGATCAGCAAAAAAAAAAGTCAAATATTAATTAATGATAATTTCAACATTGTTCTTTTTTTGGGGGTTTCTAGGAAGAGTTTTTATGGTATTCAAGTATTGTTCAACTTCTCTATTGTCGACTTGAATTTTTTTGCTATCTTTTTGCTTGTTCTTAAGGTTTTCTATTGCATCTATTGATTTTTGATGCCCTTTTAGGCTAGCAATTTTATAAAAATTTTTAGCATTATCTAAGTTTTTTTCTAATCCTAGACCGTTTTCATACATGTATCCAATTAAATATTGAGCTTCTGGATTGTTGTTTTTTGAGGCAATATCGAGCCAAAAAATTGCTTTTTGAAAGTTCTGTGGAACTTCAACTCCATTTAAATATAGCTTTCCTAAACTTATTTGTGCTTCGCTATAGTTGGCATTGGCAGAAAGGGTCAAGAGATTAACAGCTTCTTCAATATTTTTGGGTATCCCATCACCATTTAGATTTCTCATTCCGAGCAAATATTGATAGGTTGGGTCTTGAATGTTAGGATTTGTGTTTTGACCTTGACTATTTATGTTATCTGGATTTGTTTGTTCTGAGGATTGGTTGTTTTCTGTATTGGTATGGGAAGTTTCTTCTTGATTGTGTTCAATAGTAGATTCAATTGTGCTGTTCACTTTTGGTGTTGTATCACCAACGATAAAAAAATACATAAGAAAAGAAAGTGCTCCACCAATAACAATAAAGATGCTGAAAATCTTAACAAGCATGCCTACTGCTTGTTTTTTTCTCTGCATTTTTTTCATTATAGTTTCTTCGTGACTGACCGTAATAGTCATTTCACTTTCTAATTCATAATTATTCATTTTTAGTGGCTCAAATTAATTTAAAGATAAAACATAATTTTTAAAAGTAAAGATTTAGATATTATTTTGATGTTTTATCAAAAACTTTTGTGTTAATAATCTCTTTGGTTAGTGCCATTAAAACATCCACTACAATTGAATTTCCTGCTTGTTTATAAAGTTGTAAGTCAGAAACAGCAAATTTAAAAGAATCTGGAAAGCCCATTAATCTAAAACATTCTCTTGGAGTTAATCTTCTAAGCCTGCCGTTTGTCGTTACATAATTGTCCATGCTAGCTCTGTGCATTTTATGCATGGTGGCAGTAAGTGTTTTGGCAATTTCAGTATTAATGGTAGGGTTAAACTTCATGGAACCTGTTTTGGATTCAGTTTGCATAACACATTTTATGAGTTTTTCGCTTAAAAAATATTTATCATCTACAAAATCACCATTACAATTTACTTGTTGTCTAGCCATTTGACATAAGGCAATATCGCCATTGATTTGAGATCTTTTCTTTTCGATTCTACCTTTATCTGTAATGAACTTCTTGGCTTTTTCAGATAAGGTATATTTGGCATCTACATTTCCAATTAAAAAGTCAGCCATTGTATATGGTAATTCTTGTTTTTCTGGGAATTTAAATTCTATATCATGATCTTTAAATCCAATAACAAAAATTCTATTTCTGTTTTGAGGGATACCATAATCTCTCGCATTTAAAATTTGATAGTAATACTTATAACCCAACTCATCAAAAGTATTTAAAACAGTGGCAAAAGTCTTACCTTTATCATGATAGGTAAGCCCTTTTACGTTTTCGTAAATAAATACTTTTGGTTGAAATTCTTGTACACAACGAGCGAATTCAAAAAACAATGTTCCTCTGGTGTCTTCAAATCCACCACGTTGACCAGCAGCAGAAAAAGATTGGCATGGGCTTCCACCAACAAAAATATCTATATCTTTATTTATGTGAGATCCTAAAAATCTGACATCGTGATAAAAATTTTCTTCTGGTAAGTCGTAATTAGCTAAGTAGCTTTGTTTTACGAAATTATTTTTTTTATTTTTTTTATAAATTGACTCAACAAAATTTAGTTTTTCTAATGGTTCTTTTAGTTTTTCTAATTGCTCTTTTTCTTCTTTTTTCAAAATATTTTCTAACATAATTCCGCCATTATCACAGGCAAAAATGATTTCATGTGGGATATTCAAAATATTTAATGCTTGCTCAAAAGCTCCGACTCCAGAAAAGGCTGTTCCAACTTTAATTTTTTTAATTTTATTTAATTCATTCTTTGGTATTGTGTGATTTAAAAACTCTTGTTTGTGTTCATCAAAATAAAGTTTGTTGAAAAAAAATATATTTTTAAATTCATCTAAATTGTTTATTTCGGAATTGTTCATGGTTTTAATTGTGTTTTGTAATATTTTCTAATATAAGATTAGAATGTTTCTATGTCAAGAAAACAAAATAAAGTGAAAACACATGATTCTATGAGGAAATTTCTATTATTAACATTACTAGCAATCCTATGTTTTGTAGCTTTTACATATGATGTATTGAATCATGCAATAAATGCTGATATTAAAAAAATAAATCAATATTTAAGTGAACAAACAAACTCAAATATATCAGTAAAAGATATAGATATATCTATTGAGAAGATAACTGCTCATGATATAGAAATTAGCACCTCAAATGAATATGTGGTAATAGATGAGGCTACCTTAACTTTTAAGAACTACAAAGATATTTTAAAATCGTATTTTTTAGGGGAAATAGCAATTAATAGCGATTCAATTAAAAATGTTTATTTTAAAAATGTTGATTTTTTCTCACTTAAAAATACAAATTCAAAGGGTGATTTAAGTTACTTAAAGACATATGTAGATTCTATTGAAAATTTAGAAATTGAATATTTGAAATTAAATAGTTTCTTATTTCATGATGTAAAAATAAATAAAAAAAATTTTAAAACCGTTTGGAAAGTTGGAAAAAACAAGATTAAGGTAAATGGACAATTAGATATATTAGATTTTATTGAAAATAATAACATTGATATGAATTTGTATCTTGAGACAAGTAAGTTTGATTTAACTGATATAAACAAATATTTTGATAGCTCTACATTTTCTATAATTGGTGGAAATGTAGATGGAAAATTAAACATATCATATATAAATAAAGATTGGAAAATTGATGGTTATGCTTCCGTAAATGATTATGGCTTAAGTTTTTTCAATAAAAAAGTATTGTTAAATAAATTTAATGTTAATACTAAGCTTACTAATAATGAATTAAGTTTTAATTTTCCAAATAAAATTTTTTCTGGAGAAACATTATTAGATATCAATGATATAGATTTTTTATTTTCAGAAAATATGGAAAATATTAAAAGTATAAAAATAAAATCGGATAATCTAACATATGAAGGTGTTTTTTCTGAGAATTTTCTAAAAGAAGAAGAATCAAAGATTTTATTTAATTTTAATTTGGTAGATTTAAATTACTTTAATTTGTTAAATGTTTTAAGGATAGAAGAACCTATTAATAAAACCATATTAAAAGATGGTGAGTCCGTTTTCTTTTTCAAAAAAAATAAAGGTAAATTTAAAATAGATTATTTAGTAAAGTCAAAAGCAGAGTTGTTGATTGAAAATAAAAATTTGGAAGCTGACTTGACTATAGAAAATGAAATTCTAACTGTTAAAAATTTAAGTGTTGATAAGTCAATTAAAAAAGCTGATTTAATCTATAATTTATTAGATAATGAGTTCAGTTTGGGGGTGAACGATAAAATAAACAATGAGATATTTGCTACAGTTAAGAAAATATTTAAGTTAGATTTCAATTTTGATTTTATAGATAAAAATGAAGCGTTGTTATTATTAAAGTTAGACAATAAAAATAAGAAATTAAAATATTCTGGAGATGTTATTTTTGAAAAAAATAATCTAATACTAAATTTGGGGTTAAATAATAAAATTGAGATAATGGGGGCGATTGGAAAAGTTTCTTTTGATGAAAAGAATGTTTTTGCAAAAAATCTTCTTCTTAACAAAATTAAAAGGAAAAACACAGAAATATTAGATATAAAATTAGATTTTTTTAATAATGAAAATAATATTAATTTTAATTTTATAGGTAATTTAGCTAAAGGTAAGATTGATTTTGATAAAAAGAAGAGTCTCTTATTGGTTAATTTAGATAATCTAAATTATAAAATATCTGATGAGGAAGCAAAAAAAATAATTGTAGACAACCAGGAAATAGTAAAAGAAATTGATTTACCTAATATAGTGGTCATTAAAATAGATGATTTTTATTATGATAAATATAAAATAGGTAAATTATCGCTAAAATCAATAAAAGATATGAATAGGGAAAATAGTTATGATATAAATTCAACAATAGAAAACGATAGTGGATTATTAAATGCTAAGTTGTATTTAGCTGAAAATATGAATTTAAATGCTAAATTAAATATAGACATTAAAAATCCAGAAAAGTTTAGTGATATATATCAAATTAAAAAAACAATAAAAAACTCTAATATAGAAATAAAAGGAGAATTGTTAACTAATATAAATGAACTATCTGCCAATAAAATAATAGGTAAAACTTCTGGTGTATTAAGTGTCAACTCAAAAAATGGTGAATTTGTAGATATGGATACAGGTATTGGTTTTCTATTAAGTGTGTTTAATTTTAGAACATTGCCAGATATCATAATGATGGACTTTTCAAGTATTTTTAATAAAAACTTAACATATGATATAATTAATTCTGAGTTATCCATTAAAAATGGAGTTGTGAATATAGATAAAACAGAAATAAAATCAAAGATATCTGAAATGAATTTAAAGGGAGTGGTTGATTTAAATAGTGAAAAATTAGATTTAAACTTAGAAGTAACGCCTAAATTAACTAACAGTATAGTATTTACTGCGGTTTCTATAGCAACAGGATTTAATCCTATTTCTTTATTGGGTTCTGCTATCGTTGACAAAATAATTCCAATGCCAAATATTATAAAGTATAATTATAAAATATTTGGAACGATAAGAAATCCAGAAATTAAATAATAAAAGACAAGTTTTTATGGAAAATTTAGTTTATATTTATAAGCCAAAATTGTTAACAATAGCAAAGTATTGTGTATTTTTATTGTTGATAATATCATCTTTTTCTGCCTATAAAATTTGGATTGAAAGTGGGTTTGAAATTCTAGAGATATGGATTTGGATATTATTTGCGGTGTTTTTCCTTGTTGAATTCATTAAATTAACTTTAAATATTGCGACCCAAAAAATTATTTTCAATAATAATCAAGAAATATTAAGTGTAATTCATGAAACAAAAATTAAAAAAATAATGGTTAATATATATTTTAAAGATATTCATTCAATAAAATTGTTTGAAATCAATAAAACTACTTTTGACCTTCAGGTAGCATTAAAAGATGGAAGAAAGTTTTTGCTATTTAATTTTGGAGAATATGTTTCAAAAACAAAAGAGAGTATGGAGAGAGAAAAAGATAAAGTTGAAAAATACATAGCAATTAAAAAAAATAATAAAGTTGTTTTTTTTGAGTGATTAAATAAAAAAATATGCTACAATCAAAACCTGGCTTAAAAGGAGAGTATGGTATGAGTAAGTTCTTAACAAAAGAGTTAATAAAAGAAATCACAAGCATGAACGATAGAGATACAGATAATTTATATTTTTTGCTAAAAACTCCCAATGAGGTTCTTTTAGATTGGTATGAAAAAATGGAGGAAGATGATCATTTGTATGCAAAAGAGCTTTTAAATCTATTCCAGGAAGCTTTAAACAATAAGACAATTGAACAAAAAATTCAAGAGATGAGTTCTTTTGATGAGGCAAATAAGTTATTGATGAATTTTAAAAAATAATCATTCTTCTTCATGGGAAAAATGAAGTTCTTCCAGAATGTGCCAATATTGTTCTTTTGTTAGGTAATTATATAAGTTCAGTATATGAATAATTTCTTTGTGGGTTTTGAATGGAATAAGTTCTTTTAAGTTTAAAATATCATTTGCTATTTCTTTGTAACCATCAATCCCATAAAGATGTCTTGCTACATCAACACATAAATGGCTTAATTTGGTTCTTACTTCATCTGTAGATTTTTTTTCCAAGATGTTTATAATGGGGGTAGAAAGGTGCCAAGATTTAGCAAGTTCAACAGACAAATCTTTGTATTTAAATCCAAAAACAGCAATTTGAGCTTGATGGTTTCTGGTGCATTCCCTGGAAATCATTTTTTCAGTAACCTTAATTGCCAATTGTGGTTTAAAAGTCCACATCATGAGTTCCCCTAAATCTGCTAATATTGTGGCTAAGGCAATTTCTGTTGGTCTGATATCAAAACGAACCTCTGAAAATTTCTTGGCAACATTTGAAGCATAAATTGCTCTTTTGACAGCAAGCTCTATCCACTCATTTTCTGGCCTATCTTCTATGACAGTTGAAGAAAGGGCTATTGATAAAACATTTTTAGTGCCTAGTAGTAAAATAGCTTTTTTGATACAGTCTATTTCTGAAGTAAGGTTAGTTTTCTTTAAATGAGAAACTTTTAGAACAATTTTTAGTGCCAAATATGGGTCTAACATTATATTTTCTTCTATTTGGTCAACCTCTAAGTCAAAAGAGTATTTTTCAAATAAATTTTTGAATGTTTCATGAGTAGTTTTTAAAATGGGTATGTCATACTCATGATGAGTCATGTATGTTACAAATTTACTTAATGTTGCATCCATTTTTTTCTCTTTTGTTATCAGTACACAATTATTAACAGTATTTGAATATAAAATCAAGTATTGTTATTTTTATAATTAGTAACGAAACTTGATAGATTTAATAAATCTGATTTAGTAATTTTTTTTAAGTTGAAAAGAATGTAATGTGTTTTATTGAGTTTTTCTTCTAGATTATTTAATTTGTGGTGTTTAACCAAATTAAAAAAAATGTGATGAAGTATGTATAGCTTAATAATTTCTGGGGTTAGTGAAATATTTTTGTTTTTTAAAATATCCACTATTTCAGAATAATTTAGTTCTTCAGAAATTTCATAAGAAGAGTTGTTTAAAAAATTTCTAATAGAGTTATTGTCATTCAAAGAGTTTAATTCTTTTAAAACCAAAATATACTCATTTAGTTTTTCTTCATTCATGTTTTACTCCGCTAGAGGTTTATTATTAAAACACACTTCAAAAGCCATAATAAGAGCTTTATCCATATACTTTTTGAATTCTACATCATTTTCTAACAGTTGTGGGTTATAATTTGGATATTTTTTAGCAACAATTTTTTGTGTGTTGTCTAATAAGCACAATCTGTTTTTATGTGAAATATTTGAGCTAACGGTTTTTGCTTTTATTTCGTTAATATTTTCTGCAATTATTTTTTCATCATTCTTATTTCTGTTTTGAATAGTTTTATTTTTTTTATTTTTCTTTTCTTCTTGCGATTTTATTTTATTTTTTAAATGTTCTGGAATAACAATCGTGCTAACGATATAATCGTGTTGTTTTTGCTTTTCATCTTCAATTTTAATTTTAGAATCTGTGTTTAATTTTATGGATTCACTAGTTTTAGGATTTGATTCTTCTTTTTGGGGAGGTTGTAATATTTCTTTTGGTTTTTCAATATCTGTAATCAAAGAACTTTTTTTATCATTTTTTTCTTTTGGTTGAATATTATTAATGTTGATTGTTTCTTTTTTTATTTCTTTTTCAGTGTTTTCTTTGACTAAACAAGAATTAAATTTAATATTTAGTTTATTGTGATTCCAAATATTCCATTTCGTTATAGAGTTGGATTTTATGGTTCCATGACTGATTAAAATTTCATTTGGATATGTGGGATTGAAAATGTATTTTATATTATTATAAAAGTACATTATTTTTTTATTGTTGTTGAAAGATAAAACTTTTGAGTTGTTAGATTCAAGCAAAAATTCATTAATATTAACTTCATTTTTTTTGTTTTTAATAGAGTTTGTTATTTTATCAAATTGTTCATTTAAACAAGTATAATCATAACTTTGAGATTCATCATGAGTTATATAGTCACGATTGTTTATTTGATAAGTAATGTCTTTGGCAAATGATTCTTGAGAGTATATTCCAACAAGAAATAAAAGTAAAAATGTATTCTTTTTCATTTTTGGTATAATTTACAGAAGATTAATATAAAAACAAATGTATTTTTTTGTCAATTATTTTATTTGATAATTATTTTTGATGTGTTATATTAAATAAAAAATAAAAAATAAAAAATTATGAAAAAATTAATATTAATATCAATATCAATAATGAGTGTATTGTGTTATTCTAATGTATTAGCTCAAACAACAAGTAAAGCAGATTATACAAGTGTTTATGGTGAACATCCATTACAAAATGTGGATTTGTATTTGCCAGTCAATAAGACATTAAATAAAGGTCTTTTAATATGGATTCATGGCGGTGGTTGGATTAATGGGGATAAAACTGATGATGAAAATTTATTTTTACCAATTCTAAGTTCTGGTTTCGCTGTTTTGAATGTTAATTATAGATTGGGAAAAGATGGAGTGTTTCCAAAGTCTGTAAGCGATATAGAGACAGTTTTAAGTGCTGTAGATAAAGCTGGTTGTAAAGGTTGTAATGATGCAAATTTTTGGAAACAGGTTAAAATATATAGTAAAAATGGAATTATGATAAGTGGTGCTTCAGCAGGAGGGTATTTATCTATTTTTGGTGGTGCTTCTTATCTTTTGAAAAATAGTCCTAGTTTTAATTTGAAATGCATAGGTAATATAGTTGGTCCAGTTGATTTTAGAATTGTAGATAATTATGGAAGTATTTCAAAGAATTTATTGCTTGGATATAATCAAAATAACTTTTCTGCACAAAAATTAAATGAAATGAGTCCCGCTTATTGGGCTGAGATTGGAACTTTAAAGTCATTAAATAATAAAGTAAGTTGGTTTTTAACATATAGTAAAGAAGATGCTGTTGTACCTTTAAAAACAACACAATCATTTACAAATGGATTGGTTATTAGCGGGGCTAAAGTTGTGCAAAATATCACTTATGGTGTCTCGGATGGTGGGCATAACATAACAAGAGATATGATAAAGGGACACTTATACCAAGGTGTTAAGCAATGTTTTGGATTGTCTTCAGTAATTTATCAAAAAATGCCTTGGTATTTAGTTGGAAACAGAGCTAGGAATTATAATTACAATGTTGGTGATTATCCACTAGCTAATAAAGGTAGTTTTTCAATAGATAAAAATGGAATAGTAAAAGGTAGGCATGTTTCTCAGTACTGTGTTTTTGGTGGGAAAGCATATGTATATAATGGACAAGGGCAATGTTTATATAGTGACGGTAAATGGTACCCTAAAACAACTTCTGGTGTTAAATTATTATCTAATACTTTTACTTTAGGGGGAGTAATGAATGCAAAAGGATATTTAAATGCTAATTGGAAAGAAGATAGTAGTAATGTTATGGGGAGTTGGAGTGCTCAAGGATATGAAAATGGATTATTGAAAATGAATATTAATATGGGTGATGGAAATGTTTTTGTTGCTTACCCCAAATGATTTTTAATTGACACAAATTATATAGTTATATAGAATTAAAGAAAGGTTGGGAGAAATAATGGTTATTGTTAAAGAGCATACGAGTGCTAAATATACTCCAAGAACATATTTCAATGCTAAATCTGGAGATGTAACTGTGGCTTTTGCTGTGGATTTATCAACAGCGGGAGAAAAATTAACACATAAGGCAGCAGAAGATAGATATATTGGTTTTCTTTTGGAAGAAAATACAGAATCAATAGACCTAGCAAGAAAATTATATAAATTCATGAAGTTTAAAAATGCTAAAACTTTAAACATAGCAGGAAATGGAATTTATACATTATCAAAGTTTAGTTGTTCTCAAGAGCACATTAATGATTTTGTTCTAAGTGTAATAGAAAAAGTGCATGAACATTGGCCTATTCAAAAGATTTTTACTGGTGGTCAAACAGGTGTTGATTTAGCCGGTGCTGTAGTGGCAAAATACTTGAATATAGATGCTTTAATTACACTTCCTAAAGGGTATATCCAAAGATTTGAAGATAAAGTTGATATAGTTCAGTCTAAAGAAGATGTTGAGCAACAGATTGATTATTGGTGTGAATTGTTAAAAAGAAAAAAAGAAGAAGTTTTAACCAAGAAAAATAAGATATGAACATAGTATTCCCAATTATTATTAAAAATAATAGTTTTAAAAATTTCAAGATAGAAAATAATTTTAATTATAAAAAAGATTTTATAGATTGGTATTCATCAATCAATACTGATTTTTTAATTGAACAAAAAAATGAATCTAGTTTAAATAAATATTTTAAAAATTATAAAAAAAATATTGAAATTATTAATTTACCAGATATCACAATTAAAGATATTAAAAGCTTTGAAAATTTAATAATAACAAAGCATGGAAGGTTTAGAGAAGAGTTTATTGATTTATTAAAAAGTCAATTTCAAATTAATTATTGGGACGAATTATTCAAAATAATATCAAAAAATGATTTCCCAATACATCAAATAAACTATACTGAAATATTAGGTTATTGTGTTAAAAACGGTTATTTAATTATAGAAAAAAAAGAAGAGATAGTAAGTATTATCAATAACCTATTAAGATTAGTAAAAGAAAATAAAATTAAATACACTTCTGATATTTTGGAATTTGTTGGTAATCTTATATTTTTTAAGGGCGATTACGAGAATAGTTGGATTATTGAGTCATTAGATAATTTAATTATAAATTCTGAAAAAAATGACACGAAAATGTTTACTTTTCAATTAGATAAAATAAGTAAACATTTACATAATTTAGATTTTGAAAATGTAAAAATTAGCAAAGAATTTAAACATATCTTAAAAGGAAACTTATCAATAAAAAGAACTCCTGAAGTGTGCTATCCTTTTTATTTTGAGGTAAATACACAAAAATATACACAACAAAACAATATTGTTTTTCAGATATTTTTATCTAACACAATATTAGTAATGACTTTATTGAAAAATTATTTAGAGCAAGATAGTGATGTTATAGTTCATGAATTAAAAATTGAAAAAAGTATTGTTAAATTATCTGCGATAACAGAGAACTTAAGAATAAATCAAAGACTTGATTATTTTATTAATTTATTGCTAGAAAAATCAAAAGAAAACTGTGTGATAGATAAATCAAGTTTTGAAAAAGATATGATTAATTATTTTTTAAAAGAAGACATGAAAACAAACATAAAAAATGAAAAATTGAAAAAAATTTAAATTTTCATTGTTGTTTTTTTATTTTCTGAAGCTTTATTTTCTAAATTGCTTTTTAATTCTTCGTATTGAAAAATAGACTCAATATTTTTAAGGTCTAGTTTTGATAATGAGTGATTTTTAGGGAAGTCACTGAATAATTCAATGCTTTTCATTATGGCTGAACTAAATCCTTCTGGTGTGTGTTTTGGTTTATCGTTGTGTTCAATTATAAAAGTAAAGTCTTTAGCAGCAGTAGTGTTCTTATTTAAAATGCAATAATTTATTCCTAAATTTTTTTTCAAAGAATGGATTCCTTTACTTACAAGGTTTAATTTTTCATAATAATCTTTTTCATTAATTGATGCTGAAGAACCATTAATTTTTAATCTACTAAAAAGCTTTTCCTTGTTAACTTTACAGGCGAAAATATTTGTTTCAACAGTATAGAAATTTTCTTCGTTAATTTGAATATTGAAACTTTTTTTGAAATCATCAAGATTTGTTGGTGACTTATTTTCAATAACATCTATGATACTTTGTTTTATAGCTTTATTTTTAAGGGTAGAGGCATTTTGTTCTATCAATTTTTTAAAGTTATCATAATCAAAATAATTTATACTATATATTTTATTTAAAATGATATCTAAATAATTACTTGTTAATTTCATGTTATGTGGTTCTTTAGCACCAAGCACATGAAAAAAAGCTTTATCTGTTAGTGGTTGAGATATCATAGTTATTTTACTATGAAAAGAAAGAATGTTTTTTTGTAAATAGTCAATAAATTTTTCTTCTTGTGGTTCAGAAAATATTTGATTCAAAACCTTTGACATATAGGTTGTGCCAAGACCAAAATTGTATTTATCTGAACTAAAAAAATCAAAATTAGCAACAATAGGTTCTATATCTTTAAGGCTACCTTTTTTAATTGGTATAAATGAAGATTTATAAAGAAAGAATCTTTCTTTAAATATATCATAGTCTTCGGATATGTAAATATATTGTTTTCCTTCAATTTTTGAGCTACTAGAGTGAATAATAAAATTCTCTTTGTTCTCAAAGATGTGTCGCCAAAATTTGTGTGAATAATTGTTTTTTTCCATATAATGATTTTAGCAAAAAAACTAAAAAATTCAAAAAAAGTTGTGCAAAAAACAGATTATTGTGCTATAATTCACTCTGTAAATTAATTCGTTTTAAACCTAAATATGGAGTGTTCAATGGTCAAAAAATCATTCTTTCTTAATCGTAGTCAAGAACTTGTTGAAGTCTCTGTGCTGAGAGAAACTCATTTTAAGCGTCAAGTTGAAGTGCTAGAAGGTGAAAATAAAGGTAAGATTCTTAATGTCCACCCTAAAGGAGTGGCATGGGGAACCATGTATCCTAGAATTTTTGAAGCTAGCCATAAGCCTGGTGAGGTTTTTGTTTATAAGGGTCGTGCTTTGGTGAGCAGTTTCAATCTTAACTCCAAGGATGCTATGGCTGTTCCTAGCGTTCAAGAATATCGTTTTCAACCTTTCATCAAGGATGTGATTGACAGTATCCATGCAAATGAGAATGTTTTGCTGACTGGTGGAACTGGTGTCGGTAAAACTACTCATATTGTTCAACTGGCTGCTCGTATTAATCAGCCTTTGCTGCGCATTAACTTTAACGGTGAAACTCGCATGAGTGACCTTATTGGTAAGATGACAGTTATCAATGGGGAAACTATTTGGGTTGATGGTGTTCTGCCAACTGCTATGCGACATGGCTATTGGATTCTGTTTGATGAAATTGACTTTGCAGATCCTGCTGTGCTGTCACTGCTTCACCCTGTTTTGGAACAAAATCCAATGCTTACTTTGAAGGAAAATGGTGGTGAAATCATTAAGCCTCACCCATTGTTTAGGGTTTTCGCTACCGCAAACTCTATCGGTGCTATGAGTGATCGTTCTTCTGCTTACGGTGGAACTAACACAATGAACGAAGCATTTCTTGATCGTTGGCAAGTTTTGATGGTTGATAACCTTCCAGAAAAGGAAGAAATCAAGGTTATCCGTTTTGAAGCTCCTGGTATCAATGCATCAGTAGCTAAAAAGATGGTTAAGTTTGCTTCAATGGCAAGAAATCAAGATTTTGGTGAGGCTGGTGTCATGTATGGTGGTGACAACTTCTCAACTCGGAAAATGGTTTCTTGGGCTAAGAAATCTGCTTTGCACCGTGATCCAATTATTGGTGCAAAGAAGTCTTGGCTTGATAAAATGCCACAGTCAGAACAAGATGCTATGATGCGAATCTTAATGACTCACTTTGGTTCAAGGAAGCCTAAAACCAAAAAAGTTGGAATTAAGTATGGTAAGTCAATTAGTGTTGGAACTGGCAAGAGAGGTAGAAAGCCAAAGGCTGCGATTGCATCTATTTGACGTTGCAACATTTTTTAATTAAATAATCTCCTAATTATGACAAATGATTAGGAGATTTTATGTTATTGTATTCACTGTTTGAAACAACGAAAAATTTAATTGGAAAACCAATAGAGAATTCATCAATGGCAATGGAAACTATTTTTAGTTCTCCTATGCCTCTTGGGTTAATTCCGGGAGCTAAAGAAGTAAAGGCTTTTTTAAATTTAACCAATAGAATTCACAAGTCTTACATTAAACCAGAATGGAAAATTGATGACTGTTCTATTAATAAAAAAAATTATACTATCAATAGAGTTGAAGTTCTAAAGAAGCCTTTTGGAAATTTGTTACATTTTAAAAAAGAGGGTTTTAATAAAAAACTTCCTACACTTTTAATAGTTGCCCCTATGTCGGGGCATTACCCAACTTTATTAAGAGAGACAGTGAGAACATTATTGCCCGACCATGATGTTTTTATAACAGAGTGGGTAAATGCTAGAGATGTTCCTATATATCATGGAGAATTTTCATTAGACGATTATGTTAGATATCTTATGGAATTTTCTAAGTTTTTAAAAGATGATGGTAGAAATGTTCATGTTTTATCTATTTGCCAGCCAACAGTTCCCTCTTTGGTAGCTCAATCACTTATGGCACAAAGAAAAGATAGCGCAATAGCAAAAAGTATGATTATGGTTGGAGGACCTGTTGATGCTAGGAAGAGTCCAACAGCAGTAACAAACTTTGCTTTAGAAAGAGACATACATTGGTTTGAGCAAAATTTAATTTCTATGGTTCCATATCCTTATAAGGGGGCGGGGCGTATGGTATATCCAGGATTTTTACAACATTTTGGATTTGTCGCAATGAATCCAAATAGACATGCTGATGCTCATAATAAATATTTTAAGGATTTAACAGTAGGAGATGAATCTTCTGCTGCTAAACACAGAGAGTTTTACGATGAGTATAATGCAGTAATGGATTTACCAAGGGCATATTATTTGCAGACTATAAAAAAGGTGTTTCAAGATTTTGATTTGCCATTAGGAAAAATGTTTATAGATAATCAACTGGTAGAGCCTCAAGCAATAACAGATACAGCTTTATTAACAATAGAGGGTGAACTAGATGATATTTCTGGTGCTGGACAAACTCATTTCACACATGAATTATGCTCATCAATACCATCAAATAAAAAAGAAAAAATAACTTTTGAGGGTGTTGGTCATTATGGTGTATTTTCTGGTTCTAAGTTTAGAGAAAAAATCGCTCCATTCATTACAGAATTTATTAAAAAAAATGATTGACATATTTTTTAATTCAATGTTATAATCTCAAAATATTTTAAGAGGTAAAAACAATGAATTATTCTTTTCCAGTAAGTAGATGGCACAAAGTTGTTGAAAGATTAACAGCAAAGTCAAATGAGTTTGCAAAAACAGCAAAAACAGTTTTTTGTAACACTTCAGTTGATGGTTACTCTGGTTCTGAGCAGTTAGCAAGAATTCAAGGAACTGTAGAGGAAGCACAAAAGGCTCTACAAGAATACAGTATTGCTTCTTGTGGTATCGCAAGTATTAGGTCTGCTGTAGCTAAAGCAAATGTGGCATTAAATGTCAATGCTTTGCTTGCAGAGCAAGAGGCTTTGAATCGTTACATTAAACTTGTAAAAGAAATTTTAGAAGGTCAAAAGACAGAAATGGTTGAAATTAATGGTTTGGCAACTTACCAAGCATTTGGAGAACCAACCAAAACTCGCATTTCTTATCGTGAGGAACCAAAGGGAGCAGTTGCAATCAAAACTCTTTCTTTTGCACAAGAAGCTGAGATGAAAGAAAGATTGAAGGCTGCTCAAGCTAAAATTTATGCGATTGCTGACCAGATTAACGACTTGAATAGAGAAAGAGTTGATATTGATTTGTCAGATGATATCGCAGAAATGGCTGGATTGATCTAATTATTATAAAGGGCGGTTACTGCCTGTTTGGGAAAAGCAATTTTTCTAAACAAAAGTGACAGAGGAAGAAGAAAAAAATACTATGGCCAAAAGAATATTAGGTGTGAATTGCTGTGTTTCTTTCTAACGAAAAAAATGTTGTATACATTCCAATTTTAAACTTAATTATTCGTCAATTTTGTTTTTTGTATGTTGCTAGTTGTCTAATCTTCTTCCTCTTTTTCGATAAATAAAAGCCCCAAATTGGGGCTTTTATTATTTTTAGTTGCTAATTAAGCATTTTGTTGAATCATGCTTTTTATCGCACTACCAATATCTCCTGGCATAAGAACCACTTTGGCATTTTCAGACATGGATAGTTTAGAAAGACTTTGAACATATCTGTCACCTAATAAGAACTTGCCTGCTTCTGGATTTCCTCCAAGAGATTCAGCAATTGTTTTAACGGCTAAAGCACTTGCTTGAGCAGCAACATGTTGACCTTGAGCATCTAACTTGGCAGCAGCAAGTCTTGCTTCGGCTTCTAAAATAGCAGCTTGTTTAGCACCTTCAGCTTTTGTAACAACGGCAACTCTTTCTCTTTCAGCACTTGCTTGTTGTTCCATGGCTTTTTGCATGTTTGGAGAAGGTTTAATATCTTGAATTTCAACAGACTTTAAAGTTAGACCCCAATCAGAAGCTTCATCAGTTAAAGACTGCTTGAGAAGAGCCTTAATTTTATCTCTAGAAGAAAGTGCTTCGTTAAGATCCATGCCGCCAATAATTGATCTTAATGAAGTTTGAACCATATTTCTCATGGCTTCTTTGAAGTTTTCAATACCATAAACTGCTCTTTCAATTTGAGTAACTTTAATGAAGGCTACAGCATTTGCTAAAATAACAGCGTTATCTTTTGTGATAACTTCTTGTTCTGGAACATCAAGAATAATGTCTTTTGTAGTCACTTTGTATCTTACTTGGTCTAAAAATGGGATAATGATATTTGGACCGGGTGTTAAAACACAATCAAATTTGCCCAATCTTTCTACAATCCACTCTTGCCCTTGTGGGACAATTTTGACACCAAGAAATAAAACGAACCCAATAAGGGCAATAAAGAAAAGTAATGTTAAGCTCATGTATGTATCTCCTTTTGATATTTAAATTAAACTTTTTCTACCACTAAATTGTTTCCATCTACAGAATTAATTTTAGCTGTGTCACCAACCTTCAATTCATCTTTAGATATAACAAACCATTTTCTAGAACCCATAACAGCAACTTCAAATTGAATTTCTGCTAAATTTTCCAATGTTTTTTCTGAAATAATTGTGCCAACTCTGCCAACAGATACATCGTTTGACTGACCTACATTATTCTTTTTCATTTTGTCTCTAATCGTTAAAATATATAGTTTTATCAAAATTGGAGACAGAATTGCGAATAGGAATAAAGAATAGGTTAAATTAAGATTGAAGGCATAATTTAATCCAGCAGTAATAATTGCTGCACTACCAAATCCTAATAGATAGAAAGTGCCTGTTGCTACTTCCAAAATAAGTAAAGTCAAGCCAATAATTAACCAAGTATAGTAAGATTCCATAAGTTCCTATGTTATAAGTTGTTGTAAATAAATAATAAGTATTTTCATTTGATAAGTCAATATAATTAGCAAATTGATTTTTTTTCTACAATCCTTTAATATTGGTTCTTTTAAAGGAAAATCTTATGAAAATTATTATAAAGAATAAAACCCTAGTTTTACTAGATGGGGATTTATCAGATCCAATTATTCCTAGAATGCATGAAGCTATTATTATTGAGGGTAAAATGACAAGAGTTTTAGATGTGAAATATGATTTTGTAAAAGACTATGTTGAGATTCAAGTAGAGGTTTATCCAGAAGAAAAATAATTTTTTTAATTTGACTATTGTTATTTTTTTGATACTTAAAAAATAAAAAATAACAATAAAAATGGTCAGGGAATTATTTACTTCTAGCGAAGAGTTAGATGATTTTTTAATAAAATCATGTTTGGAAAATAACATAGAAGCTATTTCATGGTTGGCAGTTAATTATCCAATTAAAAAACTTTCAATAAAAGAAAGAATTATAAACTATTTAAATAGAGTGAATTCTTTTAAATTAAATTTTTGGGTTAAAGATGGATATATCTTTAAGAAATTAATTAAAGCAAATAATGAAAAAACATTAGTCTATATATTAGAAAAATTAAAGCAAAAAGATATTTTATTGAAAACAAAATTCTATTTTATTTTATTGGAAACTTCTATAAATAACGGAAACTTAAAGGTTTTTGATTATTTGTTAAGATTAAATAATTATATTTTAGATAATAAAACAATAGATAAATTAGTATATTTTTCTTGTTTTTACAATAAAAGAGAGATATTAAATTATTTAATAAAAAAATTCCAAGTAACCCCAAGTAGCCCTTCCTTGAGAATAGCAGTCTATTTTGGACATTTTGATGTTGTTGAGTATTTAATAAAAAATAATGAAAATTTATTGTTATCAAATCAAGATATATTTGATTTGGTTTTTGAAAAAAATCATGTTTCACTGTTAGATTATTTTTTTCAAAATGACAATATAACAAAAATGTTAAAAAATTCTAAATATGTAAATTTAGCTTTTATGTTTGCTGCAAAATCTAAAAATATTAATTTGTTAAGATATTTGTTATTAGATTTAAATATTAAGATGGATCAAGAACTGAAAGAGTTTTTAATTCGTTCGCCTTCAAAAGAAGTAGATTCTATCATACTTCATAATAGTTTAAATAAAAATTTAAAAATTGTGGAATTAATTAAAAAAGAAAATTATTTGACAAAAACAAAAATTTAATCCATATAGAACCGTATTTATCCACAAAACCCTTGACGTCAACTTTAGGCGGGAGTAGTTCAAAGATGTGTATTAATATGGATTATAGTATAAATTCTTTAGAAGAATTAGAGCAAAAATTTATCAAATCTTGTGAAACATCGGATTTGTCTTTTATTAAATTCTTATTTTCAAATCATATATACAGAGAATATTTAGACAGCCAAGAGCTAAAAAGCGAAGGTTTTATTAAAGCATGTAAATTTGGAAACATAAAGGTTATAGATTATTTAGTGAACATTAAAAATGTTGATATAGAATATGAAAACAATTTAGGTTTTAAAACAGCATGTGAAGAAGGAAATTTAAATATTGTTAAATATTTATTAGAGTCTAAAAATTTACCCAAAACTGCTAATCTTTATGCGAATGGTCAAGAAGGTTTAAATATGGCAGCATATAAGGGAAGATTAAATGTTATAAAATATATGTTTTCATTAAATGAAAAAATAAATACAGATTTAATTAATGTAAATGAAATGTTCAAAATGGCTGCTATAGGTGGACATGTAAACATTATTAAATTTTTATTTGAGAATAGTGAAGTAAATAAGCCTAATCCAAATTTTAATAATAATGAAGCATTAATAAAAGCATGTATTTATGGAAATTTGAAAATGGTTAAGTTTTTATTGGAAGATGAGATTTTTAAAAATAAATACAACGTAAATGATAACAATGGTGTGGTGCTAATAAGTGCTTGTGTGAGTAAAAATAAAGAATTGGTTAATTATTTATTAACCAGTAATAAGTTGTCACAAAAAGCAAATATAAATGTGGAAAAAGATTTGGCATTTATTTTTTTGGCTGAAAATAAAATGATAGATTTATTAAGATATTATATCTTTAATGAAACCGTAAATATCAACCCTAATATTCAAAAATATATTGATGATTCAGGTAATGATACTGTAAGAAGAATGTTTGAACTTAAAGATTTAAATAAAAATTTAAACAAAAATTTAATAGCTAAAAAAAATGTTGAGAAATCAGATATTATTAAGATTTAATTAACAATTGACGAATCTTAGGGTAACTTTTTAAATTTTGTAAATGTTCATAGAATTCTTTTGAAAATTCATGTTTTTTCTCAAAAACAATATAAGCAATGTCGCCCCCTATCGCACAGTAAGTATCACAGTCCATTTCTGTAGAACAGCATAATTCTAAAAATTCTTGATAGCTATTTGCATAATATAGGCAAGACATTGAAATATCTAAAGAAGTTTTAGCATCCCAAATAAATTTATTAGATTCGCTTTTCCATTCTTCTATGGGTTTTATTTTTAAGTCTGAAAACAAAATTGGTTCTTTAAGTGCTGATAATGATAATTCATCAGAAATAAGACTTTTTTTGAAATTAACAAAACTAAAAACTTTTTGGTGTGAAAAATAAGTAATCATTGTGTGAAGTCTAACTGCTTTTAGGGCTTCTGGATGTGAATGAGTTATCTTTGCAAATAAATTACTTAAAAAAAGAGCAGTATTTAAAGACAAATTTTTATGTGTTGAAAAAACACCAATAGGTGAGTTTCTCATTAAACAGCCATTTGTTTTTGATAGCTTTTTTGAATTTTTTTTGTTTTTTATTTCTTCAGCCCACTTTGTCATTCCTGGACTAAATAGAGGAATATCTGTATTCTTTTCTTCTTCTAGTGCTAAATCATACCAATAAACTATTTTTGCTTTTGCTTTTTGTTCTAACTCATAAATAAAAATATTGAAATCTTTATTTTCATACTCTTCATTTTTATTTTTTAAAAAAGTTAATTTGTGAATATCTATATTTAATAGCCAGTCCATATATGCAAAAGAAAGCCAAGAGTCATCAGTGATGCTATTTTCTTGTCTCATTTTTAAGTTGGGAATTTTTTCAAAAATACTCCCATAATAATCACCAAATATTGAGCCTATCAATTTTTATTCCTTTATGACATGGTTTAATTGTAATTTTTTCTGTTTTTAACGTATATATTGGTTAATTTTTTAAAAAATCTAATGCTTTTTTAAATCCCCTACAGTTACATATGGCATCATATAGAGAATGATGAATCATTTCTGGTTTTTTGTTGAGTTCATCACCAATTTCTTTTACTAAAATTTCAGAACATTTGTTTAGTTTTTTATGGTCGTAAAGAAGCCTTTCTTTAGAAACTAAAGAAAAAGCCTCAGATAATAATTTGGTTTGAATTCGTTTTTCTGTATTTAAGTCAGAAAAAAGTTTCCAAAATATTCTTATATCACCATCATAATCAGAAACAAACAATAAATAATTATCATCTAACTCATGATTAACCCAATTTTCAAAGTTTTTTCTAATACCTGCTTTATTATGTCCATACTTATCTAAATCAAGTTTGGTGATAACATGTTTTTTTACAAAATCAGAACAACTTGGTAAGTTATATTGTGTATTTTCATTATAAAATTTAAAGTTTTCACACTCACTGACAAAACCAATGGAAAGTGGGTCTAAATCAGCAAAATTGTTAAATTCAGTATCAAAAAAAATTATTTTCATAGAATGCTCGTATTTGTTTGGCTTCTTTTTTGGAAAATCCAATAGAAGGGTTTGTAAGGATTAGATTTTTACAATCTTTAGGAAAAAGACAATCCATATCATCAATTGCTACCCATTGATCATCTAAAATGTTGTTTTCTTTATTATAAGAAATGATTTCATGATATCTAGGGTGTTTAATGTCTGAAGTAATGAGTGGTGTTTTTCCTATACATTTGTGTTGAATTTTTGCTGGCATTAAATTAACCAATCTTTCAAGTGGAGCATATTCTCTCCAAGATGTGGAAAATACCACAAATAAATTATCTAGATTTACTATGGAATCTGCAAAATGTTGCCCACGATAAAAACTCTTTTTACCATTAACATTTAAGACCCCATCAAAATCTAAAAAAATATATTTATTCATTGTTGATTATTTTAAAAATGTTCTATATTATAAAGAAAATACGAAAATAAATCAATGTTAATAAGTGCTGTTTGTTATGAGTTTGGAAATAAAGTTATTGATTTAAATATTGATGACTTGAATAATTTCACAACTAAAGAAAATCAATTTTTATGGGCTGCTTTGTTTGAGCCTAATCAAAAAGAATTGCAGATTGTATTCTCAAAATTAAGAGTTCATGAATTAGCATTTGAAGATTTAATACATGGAAATCAAATACCTAAAATAGAAGAGTATGATGAGGACTTATTTGTTGTAATGAAACAGATAAAAATTATAGATAATGAAGTTAAATTGGGAGATGTATATATTTTTGCAGGTCAAGATTATGTAGTTTCTGTAAGAAAGGGTGTTGGTGAATCTTTTCAAAATACTAGAATTTTAGTTGAAAAAAACAAAAAACTACTTAAAACAGGTTCTGGCTTTGTTTTGTATTCAATAATGGATGCTGTAATTGATAGGTATTTCCCTGTGATAACTGCATTACAAAAACAAATAGAAGAGTTAGAAGATAGTATTTTTAATAAAAATAGCTCAGATCAATCAAAAGAAAACTTAATTGAAAAACTGCATGATTTTAAGAAAAATTTAAGGGATGTAAACAATGTAATATTACCAATTATGGAATCAATGCATAAATTGTTTGGGGGGCGTGTGCCGGAGATTTGCGAAGGTTTGGATAATTATTTTAGAGATGCTTATGATCATTTAAATAGAATAGCAAGTGCTTTAGATAACTTAGAAGAAGCAGCTAATGCTGCTATTCAAACAACCGTAGCCTTAATAACAATTGAAGAAAACAAAATCACTAAAAAGTTAGCTTCCTGGGCTGCAATTTTTGCTGCTATTACATTCATGGCCGGTGTTTGGGGAATGAATTTTGCTCATATGCCAGAAATTAATTGGAAGTATGGTTATTGGTTTGCCTTGGGGTCAATGGTAGCAGTATCAGCAACATTAAGGTATAAGTTCAAAAAAGCTGGGTGGTTATAAAGTTGATTTTATTTATATTTTAATATAAAATGTTTTTAAATTTTATGTTGAAAATATGATTACTTTAAGTGAAGCTCAGATAATGGCATGGATAACACCTATATTGTGGCCATTTGTAAGGACGATGGCAATGTTGGCTACATTACCATTATTTAATCGTCGTAGTGTTCCAAATTCCATAAAGATTATATTAGCTATGTTTGTGGCATTAGCAATACAAGGAAACTATCCCAATATGCCAATAGTAAATTTGGGTAGTTCAATGGCTTTAATATTACTTGTTCAACAAATAGTGATAGGTTTAACGATTGGCTTTGCTGTAAGAATAATTTTTACATGTGTTGAGTTTGCTGGCGAACTAATTGGAATGAAAATGGGTTTAAATTTTGCGGGATTTTTTGACCCAGTAACTGCTAGTAATGGAACAGCATTGACTTCATTTTTTTCATTAATGATGGCTTGGTTCTTTATCTCAATAAATGGTCATTTATTAATGTTTCAAGCAATAAATCAAAGTTTTGTGAAGTTTCCTGTGGGAACTACACCATGGGAATTTTTAGAAAAAGTTCAGCCTTGGATGTGGGGGGTTGAAATTTTTAAATATGGTTTATTAATAGCATTACCTTTATTGTCAATTTTATTGTTTGTAAATTTAATAATGGGAATCATATCTAAGGTTGCCCCAACAGTTCAAATTTTTTCAGTCGGATTGCCTTTTGGTTTAATTATCGGTCTTTTGGGTATATGGTACATGATCCCAAGGTTAGAACAACCTTTTAACTTCTTAATAGAAAGAATATTGCTCAGTATTAACTAAAATGAATTGATATAAATTTAAGCATAATCGCTAAAGATACTTCCTTGTTGATAATATGAATTATTTCTATATTTGTTTTGAGTAATCATATTTTCTTTTTGTTCTTTTTGAAGTTCTTCATACATTTTCATGCTTTTTTCTTCAAGAGCTTTTCTGTCAGAAACACTATTTTGAATTTTATTGGTATCTTCTTTTGTTTTTTGAATAGATTGTTCTTTCACAACATATTCTTTATTGGTTTCTATTCTTTGGTCTTCTCTTCTCTGTTCTTGAATTTTTTTGTCTAAATTAGCTTCTTTTACAGCTTGATTAGCATTTTTTCTTTCTTCAAGAGTGAGTGGGTTGTTGATTCTGCTAAGAGAAGTTTGGTTATTATAATTATAATAATTATCTGAACTGTAATTTATATTTATCATACAACCTCCCTAAAAGACAACATAGTTATATTTATAGTAAATTTATAGCATAAAAAAAGTGCAAAATCAAATAAATGCCATTTGACAATTAGTATTGTTGAATTTACTTTATTTAAAAATACAGTTAAAGGTGGTTTTTATGAAAGCTGGTTATTATTTTATAGGTGATCCTAAAATATTTATTAAAAAGTTTTCAATAGATAACATAACAAAAGAATTAATTATAAATATTAAAAATAATAATATTTATAAAATTGAAACTGAAAATTTTGTGATCTTTAAAACAAAAATAGGACCGGGCTGTTTTAGGTCGTATAGTGCTTCCATACATTTGTCTGATTCTGGATTGATGGGATGTATTTTTTTAGAAAAGAATATTGATTTATATGAAGAGTTAAAAGAATTTGGAACGATACAAAAATTTGATAAAAGTTTTGATGTCAGTGTTAATAATGGACAAATGCATTTTGGTAATTTAATTATAGATACTGATCCATCTATAGATTCAAATGATTTTGAAGATACATATGCTGATTAATAAAATAATGAATGAGAGATAATAATGAATAATTTTTGGAAATTGTATTACTTTATAGAAAAAACTTTTTTTAATTCTATAACAAAAAAACTAATGAGTTTTTTCTTTTTATTTGTATTTAATTTATTGTATTTATGGATTTATTGGGATTCAAAATTAAATATAAAACAAATATTGGATAAAAATAAAGTATCAAATGATTTAGAAAATCAAATAATGAGCGTCTATAATTATGGATTTTATTTGGGATTATTAATTACAATATTATCTTTAGTATTTTTAATAATACAGGTTTGTTACTTGAGATATTTAATTTTGAAACCTTTAAAGACAACAATTAAGATACTAAATGAAATAGGAAAAGGTGAGGGTGATTTTTCAATTAATTTACCCAAACTTTCCCAAGATGAATTTAAAGATTTGTCTGATGCTTATAATAATTTTGCTGAGAAAATGAGAAACATTATAAGCGAGATAAGAAGAATGAGTGTAAGCATATCTAATGAAGCAGTTCAAGTTAATCAAAAAATAACATTAGCAACCAATCATTCAAAAGATCAAGGATTGATAGCAGATAAGATATTATCAGAAAGTAATGAAACCACAAAAAATATTGATAATGTTTCCAATGCTGCTGAAATTATAGCAAATTCAACAAGAGAAAATCTTAAGGCAGCAAATGAGGCTTTAGTTGATTTAGAAGAAACGGTAAATAAGGTTCAGTTAGTTAGTGATAAATTATATGAATTTAATGATACTGTAGAAAGTTTATCTGAAAAATCAGAAAGTATTAAGAAAGTCGCTGGAATTATTAATGATATATCATCTCAAACCAATCTTTTGGCATTGAATGCTGCGATTGAAGCAGCCAGAGCAGGTGAGGCAGGTAGGGGTTTTGCTGTAGTGGCTGATGAGGTTAGAAAGTTATCTGAAAAGGTAAGTTTAGCAACTAAAGAAATAACTGAAAATATTAGCAACATGATAAATTTAGTAAAAGAAACCCAAAAAGAAAATGAATTAATTAATGAAGATATTCAAAAAACAAGAGGAACTGTTGAAAAATCTTCTATTGAGTTCAATAAGATGGTTTCAGATTTTGAGTTGAATAGTAAAAAACTTATAGATATTGCTGATTCAATTACCGTTTTGAGCAAAACAAGTGAAAAAGTAAATGATGATGTTAAAAAATTAAATCAATTGTCTAGAGAGGTAGAAGTCAACATGATTAATTCAGAAAAATCAACTAAAATGTTGTCAGACTCTACTGAGGATGTTCAAGAGTTGGTTTCTAGATTTAAAATAGGAAAAGGCTCTTTTGATGAAAATGTAAACTTATCAAAAAACTTTAAAGAAGAAGTGGAACAAGCGTTATCTCTATTAGAAAATAATGGGGTAAATATATGGGATACAAATTACATAGAAATTGATGGGACTAAGCCTAAAAAATATGAAACTTCATATTTGAAAAATATAGAGGTTTCATTACAACCAATTTTAGAAAAATATTTAAATCAAATCAAAGGTGGTGCCTATACACTCATAATTGATAGAAATGGTTATGGTCCAATTCATAATATGAAATTCTCTAATCCATTAACTGGAGATTACGAAAAAGACTTAATAGGAAATAGAACTAAAAGAATTTGGGAAGACAGAACTGGACAAAGAGCAGCACAAAATCAATTAGCTATTTTGGTTCAAACATATGCTAGAGATACTGGAGAAATTTTATCAGAAATTAATATGCCAATATTAGTAAGGGGTCAATTTTGGGGTAATATAAGAGTGGGTTGTCAAACAGAAATATTGATGGATAATATTTAAAAATGTATTGTTTTTTTATGAAATGACTGTTAAAATAACAAACTTTATTGATTTTACAGAGGTTTAGATGAACATTTTAAAAATTGAGGGTAGTTACCCATTATTTGGTGAAGTAAGTATTTCTGGTTCCAAAAATGCGTCACTTCCAATTATTTGTGCTGCATTAATGACAAATGAAGAAGTTGTATTAAAAAATGTTCCAAATTTGATTGATGTCAACATTTTATTAGATGCGATTAAGCAGTCAGGAGCAGTTGTTGATAGGCAAGGAAGTACAGTTACTATTTGTGCCAAAGAACCAATAAATACAAAATTTATGAGTAAAGTTCTTTCAGAAATGCGAGCTTCAATTTTATTGTTGGGTAGTTGTATTGGTAGAAATGGTGAAGTAAAAGTGAGCTTTCCTGGTGGTTGTAAAATTGGAAACCGTCCACATGATCAACATATTAAGGGTTTTAATGCTTTGGGTATTGAAACTGAAGAAACTTCAAATTATATCAAATGTACAAAAAAAGATTATAGGTCAGCAAAGGTTGTTTTCGATGTGGTTACAGTGACAGGAACCGAAAATATTTTAATGGCTTCTATTTTCGCTCAAGGTGAAACTATTATTTTAAATGCTGCCATGGAGCCAGAAATTGTAGATTTAGCAAATATGTTAAATAAAATGGGAGCCAAGATTGTTGGGGCGGGGACATCTGTAATTAAAGTAATTGGTGTTGAATCACTTCACGGAGTTGTTCATGAAGTAATATCAGACAGAATTGAGATGGGAACATTTATGTCAGCAGTTGCTGGTTGTGGTGGTGAAGTTTTAATTAAAAATTCCCCAATTGATAACATGGACTTAATTGTAAATTATCTAACTAAAATGGGTTGTAATATTACAATTTTTAATGAAGAAAAATCTATTTTAATAAAATCAAATAAAAAAATTAAAGCATTAGATATTGAAACTCAACCTTATCCTGGATTTCCAACAGATCTTCAGCCAATATTTATGGTTTTGAACTCTATTGCTGAAGGGTCTTCTTGTATTGTAGAAAATATTTATGAAAATAGATTGGGACATGCCAATGATTTAAAATTAATGGGTGGTTCTTTGATGGTTTCAGATAAGAAAGTTCATATTGTTGGTGTGGAAAAATTAATTGGAGCAACTGTAAAGCCTAAAGATTTAAGGGCTTCTGCTGCAATGGTTTTGGCTGGATTAATTGCTGAAGGTGTAACAACGATAGAAGGCTTACAGTATTTAGACAGAGGATATGAGAAAATAGAAAGTAAGCTATCTAATTTAGGTGCTCATATTAAGAGATACTAATCTATATAGATTTAATGTGTAAAATATAATTGACTTTGTTTTTTATTTTTTTAAAACTTGATTAGATAGTGAAAAAAAAATGAAAAACAAAGCAAACGTTAAAGTGTTAATTGTAGATGAGTATTTCTCCATGAGAAATATCATAAGGAATATTTTAAAACAAATGGGTTTCAATCAGATAGAAGAATCTGGAAGCTTGGAAGACTTGGTTTCAAAAATTAAAAAACATGACATAAGTTTTGTTATCTCAGATTGGTCTATAAAAGAAATAAATGCTATAGATTGTTTAAAAGAAATCAGGGAGTCAGAAGATGAAAATATAAAAAATATTCCATTTTTATTTGTAACAAATAACTCAAAAAAAGAATCTATTTTACAAGCAATAGAATTTAAAGCGAATGGATATGTTTTAAAACCGTTTTCTACATCTACTTTATCTAGTAAGATAGAGCAGATATGTAACATGGTTCAAAAAATACATCAAGAAAATTAAAAAAAAACAAATAAAAAAAGGCTATATTGTTGTATAATATGTCTCATCTTAAACAAAAAAGAGAGGCATTAAAATGAAAACCTTTTTGAAAAAGATTCTATTGTTAAGTATAGTAAGCTTGAGTTTTTTATCCTATGCTTCAATATCAAGTAAGAACACAAAAGATGCTAAATCACAAATTTATGTAGCAAGTGTAACTCAGGATGATTTCTATATTGAATCAGAAGAATATGAGGATAAGTGGCAAATTCTATCTTTTTTTTCAAGTGATAAATCGTTTAAAATTTATGAAGATTATCCAGGTGAAAAAGATGTTGAAAATTTTAATCAAATATTGAATTTTAAAAATGAAAAATATTTTGTTTTGAAATTAGAACCCAACCAAACAATTTCATTAAACTATTTGTGGGGAATTTATAGTAAAAAGCAAGAAAGTGAATCTTTGCCTGAAGGTGCTCAAAAGCAAGATTTTAAATTAAACATAAAGTCAGATGATAATATTATTGTTTATGAAAAAAATAGTGGGTTAGATATATTCAGTAAAAATTCAGAACCTGTTGAGGTTTATGTGGGTTTAGAGCATGGTTTTGATGACATTAATATAGTAGTTGGAAATATCAAAAAAAGAATTGAGTATGTTGAGAATCAAAAAAGATATTTATTCACCAAAAATCCTAAAGAAGATATGATTTTAGAAGATGTTTTTATTTTGTTAACTTTTACAATGATTGTGTTCATGATATATTTATCTTTAATTTTGGGTATTAAGCATATTAGAGATAAAAAAGAGAAAAAGACTCGGAAAGAAATTGAACTACCATCACATTTAAGCAAGTGGTAGTTCAAAAAGGAGAAGATTAATTTAGTTTCTAATCAAATAATCAAAGGCACCTAAGGCTGCGGTGGCTCCACTTCCCATACTTATGACGATTTGCTTGTATGGATGGTTAGTGCAGTCGCCAGCAGCAAAAATTCCTGGAATATCAGTTGCACCATGATTATTAACAACAATTTCTCCAAATCTAGTTTTTTCAACCAAATCTCCAAGCCATTCTGTATTTGGAATTAAACCTATCTGAATAAAAACACCTTGTAAATTGATGTGTTGTTCTAAACCTGTGTCTCTTTCAATATAAGTTATTCCATTAACTTTGTCATTGCCTGTAATTTCTTTTGTTTGAGCATTAGTGATAATAGTTGTGTTATTTAAACTGCGAAGTCTATCTTGTAAAACTTTATCAGCTTTTAATTTGTCGCCAAATTCAATAAGTGTGACATGACTTACAATTCCAGCTAAATCAATAGCTGCTTCAACTCCACTATTTCCGCCACCTATTACTGCAACATGTTTTCCTTTGAAGAGTGGACCATCACAATGTGGGCAGTAAGCCACACCTTTGTTTTTGAATTCACTTTCTCCTGGGACATTTAGATTTCTCCATTTAGCACCTGTAGCTAAAATAATAGTTTTACTTTTTACAGTATTACCACTTTCAAGGTTTATTTTGAATAAGTTATCTTTTTCAATATGTTGAACTTTTTCTAAATTAAACAAATCAACATTATATTCTTTAATATGTTCTTCTAGGCTTGAAACAAGTTTTGGACCTTCTGTATATTTAGTTCCTATTAAGTTTTCAATTCCTAAAGTATCCATTACTTGCCCACCAAATCTTTCAGATATAATGGCAGTATTGATTCCTTTTCTTGCAGCATATATTGCAGCAGCGGCACCAGCAGGTCCTCCACCTATGATAGTAACATCATAATCTTTTGAATTAATTTTTTTAGTAGATTTTGAACCTAATTTCAAAAGTATTTCTTCTAAAAGCATTCTGCCACTTTCAAAGAAAGATTCATTCATATAAACAGATGGTACTGCCATTATATCTTTTTTAGTAACTTCTTCCTGGAAGAATCCACCATCAATCATTGTATGAGTGATGTTTGGATTTAATACACTCATAATATTAAGTGCTTGAACAACATCTGGGCAGTTATGACAACTTAAAGATATATATGTTTCAAAATTATAAGTTTCTTTGATTTGTTTTATTTGTTCTATAAGTTCATCAGATATTTTTGGTTTTCTTCCGCTCACCTGAAGAAGAGCCATAATAAATGATGTAAATTCATGTCCTAGTGGTATTCCAGCAAATGAAATTCTTTCACCAATCATAAAGCTGGGAGTTCTTTTAAGTTTTTTTTCTTGTATAGTTATTTTTTTTGAAAAACTTGCTATTTCATAAATGAATTCTTTCATTTCTAATGAAGATTTTTCTTCTCCTAAAGAAACAGTTATAGTTATATTGTTTTCGATAAGTTGGAGGTATTGTTTTAATTGTTCTTTGATTGATTCTTCTAAAATCATTTTATTTTCCTTTTATAAATTACGTTAATTTTACATTCTCTTGAATGCTTTTGGGTTGAAGAGAAATTTTGTTTTCATTGTCAGCATGTTTTTGTGTCCACCATCTATCAATAAACCAAAACCAAATACCATTTAAGAGGGGACCAAGTAAGCTGGCAAGTGTAGCTTTTTCAATTGTTGCTCCAGTTATCATTGAAATTACAAAAATATCAATCATGAAATGACCTGTTGTAAAAATTCCAGTTCTAATTGTTGTAGCACTTACACTAACTTCCCAAAGCTTACTTAGCATAATTATCTCCTTTGTGGTTTAGTTAAATTTTACCAACTAAATCTAAGCTAGGCTTTAATGTTTCTGAGCCTTCTTTCCATTTTGCTGGGCAAACTTCATTTGGATGTGCTGCTGTATATTGTGCAGCTTTTAATTTACGAATAGTTTCACTTACATCACGAGCAATTTCATTACTATGAATTTCTGCTGTTTTAATAATTCCATCTGGATTTACAATAAAAGTTCCTCTTAATGCTAGACCTTCTTCATCAATATGAACATCAAATCCTCTTGTAAGTGTGTGAGTTGGATCTCCTACTAGTGGGAACTTAGCCTTTCCTACTGCTGGACTGGTTTCGTGCCACACTTTGTGGCTGAAATGGGTGTCTGTTGTAACAATGTATACTTCTGCTCCCATTTTTTGAAATTCAGCATAGTTATTAGCAGCATCTTCAATTTCTGTTGGGCAGTTGAATGTGAAAGCTGCTGGCATAAAAATAAATACATTCCATTTTCCTTTAACGGTTTCATTGGATACTTCTACGAATTTACCATAGTGATAAGCTTGAGTTTTAAATACGGGTATGGTTTTGTTAATTAATGACATTTGGTTCTCCTTATAAAAATAATGTCTTAGTAATAATGATTTATTACATAATTGGTAGTTTATATCTTTTTTTAAAAATTGATAGTCTTTTTCTATGAGATTTTCTTATACTCTTAATAGCTTTTATCTATCGTTATTTTTTAAAACGATAGATTTTGTTTATTTAATAAAGATAATTTGTGTGTTATAATTAAAAAAATTAATTATGAAAGAAGATATAATGTTAGAAAAAACTTACTTCGGTGATGGTTTGGTGTATTTAAGAGTTATATGGGCTAAAGATGTATCTGAACTTCATCATGTAACTTCTGTGCATTGTTTTCCAGTCAAGGAAGATAAAGTTCTTTTCACCATTAATCCACGTGGAATTGATATTATTGGTGGTCATGTAGAAAATGGTGAAACAGTTGAAGAAGCATTGGTTAGAGAAGCCAAAGAAGAAGCTTCAATTTTATTAAAAAATTATAAACTTATTGGGTTAATTGAAATTGATAACAGAGAAAATCCAAAAGCACTAGGAAGAGGTTATCCACTAAAGGGATATCAGGCATTTTATACTTCGAATGATTATGATGTTCTTCCTTTTAAGGCAACACATGAATGTACTGATAGGGTTTTTTTATCAAAAGAGGATTTAAAAAAAAGACATCACAATTGGTTGGGTGTTCATCAAAAATTATTTGATAAAGCAGTAGAGAAGATTAATTAATTTCTACTGAGCCATCTTTGTTTTGTTTTTGTTTAATTTTTGTTTTTTGCCATCAAACATTTTAAGGTTTATTAAATATTCTTTTTTATCATAAATGATAAGATAACAGTAAAGAAGATTTCTTAAAAAATGAAGTGGGTAATTAACCATAAATTTATTTTCTTTTTGATTAAATAAAATGAAATAAAATAAAATCAAGAAAATTTAACTTGTTAAAATATATTAATAAAGGTGTTGTTTTTTTATTATTTTGATATAATTGATACAATTACTACATTATGGCTATAAATGAACAAGAAAATAAAAGATTTAACTGAAAAAGAATTAATTTGGAAATTTTTAACAGAACTTAAAATGACAATAGGAAACGACTCGGTTTTTATAAGAAATGAAGAGGGGTTTTTTTCTGTGCTGCATATTGATAGATGTAATTTAATAAGGGATAAAAATCTTTTAGATTTAATTTTAAAACAAAAAAACATCAATATTGATTTTATTCAAGATAAAGATGTTTTTGAAGCAAGATATGAAACTATTAAGATAGTCAATCAAAATTTAAATAAAGCAAAGATTTTAAGCTATCTAATATATTTAGAACAAAAAAACAAAATTTAATCTGGGTTGTTTGTGAAAATAGCGTGAAAATCTTCTTTGTTTTCTAAAAATAAAGAAACCAACTTTGGATCAAAATGTTTTCCGCTTTGTTCTTGAATTAATTTTACAACGTCATCAAAAGTCCAGGCATTTTTGTATGCTCTTTTTGAAAGAAGTGCATCAAAAACATCAGCAATAGCTACAATTCTACCAGATATTGGAATGTTTTCTCCTGACAATCCTTGTGGATATCCACTTCCATCAAATTTTTCATGATGTGTATAAGCTATGGTGGCACCATAATTCATTATTTGAAAATCATCATGTTTTAATAGCTCGTATCCAATTGCTGGGTGTTTTTTCATTATATCCCATTCTTCTGGGGTTAATGGACCATTTTTTTGTAAAATCATATCTGGTATACCAACTTTTCCAATGTCGTGCATTGGTGCTCCTTCTCTTATAAGAGTTTGAACTTCTGGTTTTAGTCCATATAGTTTGGCTAATAATTCGGAATACAGAGAAACTCTTCTGATATGTGAGCCTGTTTCTTTGCTTTTACTTTCAACAGACCCACAAAGTCTTTGTAAAACTTCAGATTGTGCGCTGTTGAGTTGATGTTGTAAAATAGCATTATCAATAGTTGATAATAAATGAGTAGCAACAACATTTAATAAATCTAAAACTGAAGAAGATAGTTTTTCGGGTAATTTTAAACCAATCCAATAAACTTCTCCTGCCAAATCTTTAATTGACAACAATAAATGATTTTTATTGTAATCGTTTGGAGCATGGCACTTACATAAATCATTAGAATCTTCTATATCTTCGGTAATAATACATGAAAGATGAGTATCAATATATTCATGTATTAATTTGGAAATCTCATCATCTTCAGAAAGAAGTTTTACGGAATTGTTAGAATGGTTTGTTTCTCTAATATATTCACCTGTTCCAAAATAAAAATTGAAAGAGTCATTTTTTTGTTTAACAAAAAATGAGCTATCTGTATTTTTATGAATATATTTTTTACTAAAATCAATGAGAGATTCTAGGCAAGTATTAAAAAATATTTCTTTATTTTTGGTGTTGTGTAGTTTATTATGAATATCAAGAATATCTCTAAGTGACTGCTCTAAGAGTTTCTTTTGTATTAAATTACTATAGGCTCTTAATGATGTAATAACACTGGTTTCTATTTTGTCTGCTGTTAGTTCATTTTTTTCTTTGTAATCATCTATTTCAAGATGTTGAATAATTTCTTTAAAAGGAGCTTTGCCAGGATTTCCAGTTCTAATGATAAGTCTTATATCTTTATTGTTGAGTTGATTGCGAACATATTTAATAAGATCTAAACCAGCATGTTCGGTTTCCATAACAACATCTACAAAAGCAAGAGCAATATCATTATTTTTTTTAATGATATCTAATGCTTCTTGTGAATTATTGGCAAGAAGAATAGATAATGGTTTTCCTTGATAAGAAACATCTTCTAAAACCATAGCGGTTATTTCTAGAATATCTGGTTCATCATCAACTAATAATATTTTCCACTCGTTATTATTTGTAGGCATAATATGTCCTTAATTTATTTATACTTTTTTTTCATTTTCTAATGGGATGAATAAGGTAAATTTACATCCTTCATTTTCTGAAGATTCTAATGTTAAGTTGCCTTTTAAAATTTCTTGGGCAATTCTTCTACTAGTAAATAAACCTAAACCGCTTCCTCCATTTGTTTTATTGGTTGTAAAAAATGGTGTAAAAACCTGATTTAGGGTTTCTTGACTCATTCCTACACCATTATCCTTGTAATAAATATTTAATGCTTTGTCTAGTTTTTCAATGGAAATACTTATTAGGGGTGTTCTGACGGAAGTCATATTAGGCTTAAATGCATGAATAGTAGAGTTTACAATTAAATTTGTAAAAATCTGTCCTAATGAACCAGGCTCACTATAAATAAATAATTTTTCTGGACAATTTAATTCTATTAGACAATTATGTTTCTTAAGAATAGGAGAAACACTCATTATTAAAGTATCAAAAAATGTTTTGATATTAATAATTTGCCAATCAGTTTTAGATGAGTTTGCGGTTGTTTCTTTAAAACTTTTAACAAGGTTTCCTGCCTTCAATAAATTATTAGAAATTAAAGAGCAAGTTTTATTGAGTGAGTCAATTTGTTTTTGATATTCTTGCTGTTGTTCTTCTGGTATTTTATTAATTAATTTTTTAACAGTATTTTCCAGGTGACTTGTTGAGGTTAAGGCAACTCCAATAGGCGTGTTTAAATCGTGAGCAATTCCTGCTATAGTGAGAGAAAGAGATTCACTTTTTTGTGTTTCAATTAATTCACTAAATAATTTAGATTGCTGTTCTTTAATAGTTTTAATTTCAGTAATGTCATTAAGAGTTACAGCATATGCTATCAATTCATTTTCAGAATTATGTATTGGAAAAATTAATACTTGAATCCAATAGCTAGAATTTTCATTTTGGATTTCAGATTCAAATTCATAGGTATGGGCTTTTTTAATTTTTTCTAAAAGTAAATTTTGTTCATTTTTGAATAGAGAGAGAAAATCATTTTCGTGTTGAAAGTGAGAGAAGGCTTGCATTTGCGAAAATAATGAATTTTTATAAATAATGGGGAAATTATCTTTCTGAACATCTATAAAAAGCAATCCAAAAGGAGCTTTTTCCAAAACAATATTAAGTTTTTTAAGTTGTTCAAAACTTTCTTGAATCTTTATTTTTTGTTCTTTTTCAATAGCTTGAGATTCATGAAGTTGAAGATTGGTTGTGATCAATTCTTTATTTGTTCTTTGTGTGTGTAAAACAAGCCAAATAACACTTAATGAGAAAAGAATTAAATATGCTGAAAAAGCATAGATGTGTTCATATGAATTATTGGAGTATATGGGAAACTTAACATCTTGTAAGCCTCTAATATCACCAACTTTCCAATTGTATGTTGCCCCAATTTGTTTAGCATGAGAGTTGTGGCAATTTAGGCAGTTTTGTTTCATTACGATAGGAACAGAGTAACGTAATACTTCCATGCCAGCTTCGTTTGAAACAACTTTCCAATGTTCTTTTTGATTGTTTTCACGGAATAGCTTTAAAGATTCTTTTTGAAATTCGTCTAATGGTGGACGGTTTCTGAAGGGTTGATCAGAGGCAAAATTCCAATCAAATCCATGTGTTTGCTTTGATTTTAGTTTTTCAGATAATTCAATTGATAATTTTGCTGGAATTGGAATTGCTCCGGGAACATTTTTATATTCAGCTAAAACTTTTACATCATGTGGATTTTCTAAAACTCTTTTAATAACAGTATCACTGTAGTACTCTCTCATGGCTGCGATTGTATTTGAATAACTTTTAGAGTTATTTAGAGTAGATTGAACCTGAAGTTCATGGAATGTGTAATAAGTAACAAATGGAAGGCCAAATAAAAGAAGCAAAAATGTAATAATTGGTATATTGTATTTGTTGATTAGTTTATTCATATCATTTAATTTTTAAAATGGTATTCTAAATTAAATTAATTAATAAATCAACCTTATTGATTTGACAAGAAATTTTGTTATAAATTATTCAAAAGACAAGAAAAAATTATGTTTAAAACCAAAAAAGAAAAAATAATACATGATACAATAGAAAAACAAATGCAAGAATTAATGAATTTGGAAAATGAAGATGTTTGTGACTTAGCTATTTCTAACACTAATGAAGATAAACTATCAAATTCTAGGGGAAATTTTGGTCATTTTTACAAAAACCCGATCTTAACAAATGGTAATTATGGTACTTTAGTGTATTTAGGTAAAATGATTAATGACAAAACAAAATCTTTTATTTTGTTTCACAAGATCGGAAGTATAGATAATACATTATCAAATGTGGGATTGATTGATATTTATGAAGTTTTGGATGAAACTGGAACATGTTGGGATATTCTATTTGTAGACATGTATCATCCTAGAAGATCTAACTTAATACCCAATGGATATGTTTTTTTAGAATATGATAGAGAGGTCGGAGACATAAATCGTGCTATGGGAACAACAAAAAAATGTAAAAATTTTCCATTTGATTTAACTACACATTTAATAAGTGATTTCAATAAAAAAAATAAAGAAGTGACTTTGTTGTATAAAAAATGGGAAAAGGAGGGTGTGGAAATTTCAAGACCAGAAGAGCATGCTAAAAAAATTAAAATGATAGAAGATATGATGGAAAATTTAAATAATGTTTGATAAATTTAAAAAAGAAATAACAGATGTGGAAAAAATTAAAAATAATCCAAGTCTGGGATTTTTGAGAAAGTTCACAAATAAAGATGAACTTTGGGACTTTCAAAACAAAAAGGCTGTGGCATTGGGATTTGCTATAGGCTCTTTTTTAGCATTTTTATTGCCAATATTTCAATTTTTTTTCGCTGCTATTATGGCAATTATTTTAAGAGCTAATTTACCATTAGCAATGTTTTCAACTTTAATTACAAACCCGTTTACATTTGTTCCAATATATTTATTTGCCTTTGGTGTTGGAAATTTTTTTCTTAATGTTGTTGGAATCGAAAGTAAAGATGATGTAAATTTTGAAAAAATAAATTTTCAAGGAATACTAGATTTAGGGTTGCCTTTATTTTTGGGTTTGTTTATAATTGGTTCTGTTGTGTCTTTTGTTGGTGGATTATTAATTTATTTATTTTGGAATAAAAATAAAAATTTGTAATTGACCAAAATTCGTTTTTATAATATAATTTATTTTTAACTTGCTCTAGGAGATTTCTATGAAAGTAAAAGGTAGCGTTAAGGTTGATATTTGGTTTGATGAACAAATTCGTCTTTATATGGCAGCTTATAGGGATACTTCAGGAAATAAACTGTTGGGTGATATTCAAGTTGCTTTCACAAAAACTGAAGTGCTTAAGCTTTTGTCAGCTAATATGCCTGAATTTGAGTTTGAAAAGAAAAAAGAAGTTAGGTACGAATAATTTGTTCGTTTCTTAATAAGAATAGCCCGAAAGGGCTATTTTTATTAAGTTTTTTATGTTTATGTTTGACATAATTGGTTTTATTTTATAGCATATAGGGAATTAGTTTAAATTTGATATGTCTGGAGAAAAAAGTATGTTTAAAAAAATGTTAATGACATCATTGTTATCTTTTAGCAGTTTTGTTTTTGCTCAAGAATTACCCCCAGTTCTATCTGTAGATGTTAATACAGAGTTAAAGGGTAAGAAGTTAGAACTACTTGAAGTAAAACAGAATAAAGAAATAAAGGAAGTTAAAGAAGATATTGTTAAACCACCAGTTTCCCTTCCTAAATCTGTAGAGCAAAAAAATGATCTAAAGAATGATGAAAAGCTTGTTCAAGGAAGTGATGTTAGTAATAAAATTGACCCTGGGTTTAAATCAGATATGGACAATATTAATTCTGTGATCTCAACATTTTCAAAATCTTTAGAAAAAAATAATGGGGAAAGTGTATTTAATAATTTCAATGAAAATTTTGGAGCATTTTTCAGTGATCAAATATTTATAAGTAAAAAAGAAGGTGTGGTAGAGTTTTTTGATAAAATCAATAAATCTTCAACAGCGACATTTGGCGGAATTGTGCTAGAAGAGAAATTTAATGTAAATTTTGCTAAGAGTGGTGCAAGTGCTAACATTTTCGGAAGAGGTGTTGAAAAATATAAAATGCAAGATCAGTTTTTTGAAATTCCAATATCATGGTCTGCTAATTTAGAAAAGGTGGGGGAAGAGTGGAAAATCCTAAGTTTTCATTCTGGAGCTAATTTCATAAATAATGACATTTTAAAATCATATGAAGAATATGGAACTAAAATGTTTGTAGTTGGTGGGTTTGCTGGAGCATTTGTTGGATTAATTATCGGATTATTACTTTTGATGGTTCGCAAAAAAAAATAAATAGATTTTAAAATATGTAAACCCAACTTAGGTTGGGTTTTTTATTATTTATTTATTTCTTCTAAAATAAACTGACTAATTTTTCTTTGATTTTCAGTTACAAAGTAATTGAAAATGTTTGTATTTTTTTGTTTTATTTTTTTGAGGATAAAAGCACATGTTTTTTGAGTGCTAATATGTGAGTCATTCAAAACTCTCTCAACACAATCAATTGAATAATTAAAGTTATTACTTTCAATAAGTGGAATAGAAAGCATTAGAGCAAATCTTGTTGTCCAAATGTTTTCTTGTTTGAATAACAAGTCATAACCTATGGTTGTTACCAAATTATCTGAATTGGTTCTTTTTATTAACATTTTGGAGCATAATGGAGCAGCGAAATCAACTACATTCCAGTTACCACAATTTTTAGATTGATATAAGATAAAATATTTTAAGATGGGGGCTTCAGAATAATCTCTAATTAAAAGCGACCAACCAAGTAGTCTTATTTCATTATATTCAGATTGTATAAAATTAAAAAGAATAGAGATGTCTAATATAGGTGATTTTTGAACATAATCTTTAATATAAGACATTGGAATTCCAATAATAGTATCCTCATCAGAAAAGTGATCATTTTCTTTTTTTAATGAAATTCTATGTTTTTTTGCTATTTGTGGTGTAGATTGTTGCAAAAAAAAATTAATTATTTGTTCTTCTGTATTCATAAAATTAAAATAAACATTTTTTTAAAAAAATCAATAAAATTAAAATAGTTTGACAATAAATACATTTTTGTATATTTTTATCTGAAAATATTGGTGTCTAATGAATAAAAATAAACTATTAGTAATTTTAATAACATCTCTTATGATGCAATCTTCATATGCTCAAGCTATGAAGCAAAAAAAAGTTTGTAATTTATTAGATAATGGTGCTGAATTTTGTACAATTTTTAATGTTCCTGTGCAAGAAACTCCTACTAAAAGTATAGACGAAATAAATAAAGAGTTGGAAAATCAATCTGAACTTGTTTTTACTGAAAAATATAAAAAAAGTAAAAATACACAAGACAGCAATAAAGATAAAATCAATAATTCGGTTTCAGAAAATAAAAAAAATATAAATCAAGAATTAGAACATAAAATTGATGCTTATGTTCCATTAGAAAAAAAAGATGTTTCTAAACAAGAACAAGAAAAAGAAACAAAACCTAAGAAAGAACAAGTAAAAAGAGATAATTTAGATGAAACCAAAAAAAAAGAAGAGGGTAAAAATATAAAGCTTAAAAAAGAAGATGCACCTAAAGAAGCTGCTGCGGATATAAAGCCAAAATCAATTTCTGAAAAAGATAAGAAGTCTTTTGATGATTATTTAAAAGCTTTGAAAAGTTTAGACAAATAATAGATGTGCTATAAATATGATATAAATAGCTCTTTTTTAAATTAATCTTCTTCAACTTCTTCTGGTTCTTGATATGGCATACTTGCTACAAGTCCAGCGCCTACTACTTTTAATGCTGAATCATAAGGGTTTAAAGCAATCTGTGCTACAGCACATCCACTTAAGAGGAAAATGCTTAAAGATAAAGCAAAAAAAATTTTCATAATGATAACCTTTTGAGAGTTTTTTATGATATAATAAAAAAAATAGATAGGAGTCAAGAAATGGACAAAAATTTAGATAATTATTTATGTAAGAGATACCCAGAGATTTTTATTGATAGAAATGCTTCAATGGCAGAATCTTGCATGTATTGGGGGTTTAGTTGTGGTAATGGTTGGTTTGATATTTTAAATAATGCTTGTGGTATTATTGATTGGCATATTAGAAATATTAAGAAAAAAAACAAAGAAAATGAAGGATATTTGAAAAAAATAGAAAGTGGTGAAAAAGTTTATGATTGGGTTATGAATGAATACAAAAAGGGGAATTTAATTCAAAAAGATGTTCCACAATTTAAAGCATCTCAAGTAAAAGAAAAGTTTGGCACACTGAGGTTTTATTATGAGGGGGGAGATGATTTTATAGCTGGTGTTGTAATGATGGCGGAAAGTATGTCGGGAAATACTTGTGAGGTTTGCGGAGATAAAGGAAGCACTGGGGGTGCTGGTTGGATTTCAACATTATGTGATAAACATAGAAGTGAAGGTAGGGGAGAAATAAGTAAAGAAGTAGAAAAAATTTCAGATAATTTCATTGAAATGTTGAATTCCTTAAAAGAAAGTGATACTATACAGATATTACTTAAGGGGACCTTGGTTGAGGCAGTTATTGTGGAAAAATTACAAACTGATCAGGTTAAGGTGAAAATTGATGATTATGAAAGAGAAGATTTGAAAGATAAAGAAGGAATTGTTAAGTTTGTTTATCACCCAATTTTTAGTTATTGGGATTTTATAGATTAATGGGAGAATAATTTTCTCCCTAAAGGAGAAAATTATGAAACCAAGGAATCATGTTGTGTTAGCTTTAATTAAATCTGCTAGAAAGCAAGGTGCTCATGTAAAAAGTGCTAAGGCTAATAGAAGAAAAGATACTGTTGATTTAAAGAAATTAATTAACAATAAAAAAGAAATTGATAGTAAGTATTAAAAAAACAAGCGCCAAATGGTGCTTGTTGACTTTTCTTTAATTATTGTTTTAATTTCAATAAGGAAATTTTTTAATTATGAAAATAAAAGTATTGGTTGTAGAAGATAATCTGATTTTTAGATCCACCTTAACACTATTTGTAAATATGTTGGGGTTTCAAGTCATTGAAGCATCAGATGGTGTTGAGGCAATAGATAAATTTTTGGAACATCAGCCAAATATTATCTTAATGGATTATATGATGCCAAATAAAGATGGTTATGAAGCTGCTTTGGCAATAAAAGAAATAGACCCAAAAGCGAAAATTATATTTATATCTGGCTGTGACGATGAAGAAAAATTAGAAAACTTAGTTGGTCTTGCTGAAGCAGTTTTTCTTAAACCAATAGAAAAAAGTGTTTTTGATGCTAAAATGATCGACATGGCTGAAAAAATATATAATAATTAAAATAATTGAAACAATATAGTTGATAAAAAAATAACAGCATCGCTGTTATTTTTTATTTAAGACTACAAATTAAACATGTAAATGTTTTAAAAGTTTTCTATTGTCAGCATCAATTCTTAATAGAATTCCAACAGCAATTAGATTAACTACAATGCCTGAACCACCGAAGCTCATAAGTGGTAAAGTTAATCCTTTTGTAGGAAGTAGACCAATATTTACTCCAATATTGATAAAAGCTTGAAATCCAAACCATAAGCCAATACCTTTGGCAACAAGACTTGGATAATCTCTTTGGAGTATGTGAGCATAGTTACCTATTTGAAATGCTCTATAAACAAAAATTGCAAATAAACCAATAACAGTAAAAACTCCTAACATGCCAAGTTCTTCTCCAATAACTGCCATAATAAAATCTGTATGTGCTTCTGGTAGGTAAAAAAGCTTTTCAATACTTTTCCCTAGTCCAACCCCTGTAATTTCACCTCTTCCAAAAGCAATAAGAGAGTGGGAAAGTTGGTATCCTTTTCCGTATGGGTCTGACCAAGGATCTAAAAAGCCCATAACGCGAGCTAATCTATAGGGTGAAGAAATGATAATAAAGACAACACCTACTACTGCGATAGCAATTAAACTAAAAAATCCTTTTAGGCGAACTCCACCCAAAAATAAAATGCTAAAAGAAATAAAAGCTATAACAATAAATGCTCCAAAGTCTGGTTGTTGTAGCAATAAAAAAGAAATAGTTAGGATAACAACTAGAATGGGAATAAAAGATAATTTAATATTATCTAAAATGTGTCTTTTTCTATTAATATAATCAGCAGCATATAAAACTGTTAGAAGCTTAACTAGTTCAGATGGTTGAAAATTGACAGGTCCCAAAGAAACCCACCTTGTGGCTCCATTAACTTCTCGTCCTATACCTGGGATTAATAATAAAATTAGGCTTAGCGCTCCAATTCCAAAAAGTGGTAAGGAGAATTTTTCAAAAAAACTAATAGGAATATAATAGGCAATTACAGACAAAACCAATCCAATTCCTATAAATGAAGCATGGCGTACAATATAATATAATCCATTATAAGATGTTATTTTTGAATTAGATGAAGTGTCTAAAGAAGCAGAATATACCATTACAAGGCTTATTGATAATAAAAGAGTAGTAATGAATATTAATATATAATCATTTAATTCAATTTTTGAAAAATTTAAAGATTTATTTTTTTTTGAATCTTCTAATAATTCGTGCCCAAATGCTAAAAATTTTTTAAATTCCATATGTGTTAGTTTAAATGAATCTATGTTATAAAGGTATTTTTAAATTTAGTCAATTTATAAAAGGTCTATTCTCTTTACATTTAAAGTAAAATTGTTAAGATTATTTTCAAATTATTTAAGGGTTAAGTTTATGAAGATATTATTAAGTTTATTTTTGTTGGCAACTTCTAGCATTTCATTTGCTCAAACAGCAGAAAATTCTAAAATTTTTCAAGATTATGAAGAAAAAATGAAAGATTTCCAAAAGAAAAAAGAGATGGTTAGAAAAAATGCAAGAATTGAAAAAAATCAACAGATAGAAATTGAAACACAAAAAAAATTAGCACAAGACAAAGAAAAAAGAAGGGTTGAAGAGAGCAAAAAGGTTATGAATGCTGACACAATCAGCCTATTTAATGAAATGAACAAAGGAAAGTCTCCAGATGGGAAATAAAATAAATAAATTTATATTTGTTTCAATTTTGGTTTCTTTTTTATCAGGAATCGCTAATGCTGAAGATATAAAAAACACAAATATTGAACAAAATCAAAGTCAATTTTTACTTGATTATAACAAGAAAAAAGAAGAGTTTGAAAAGAAAAAAGAGCTTGCTAGAAAAAATGCGGCTATTGCAAGAGAAAGAAAAAGGCAAGAAGAAGTTCAAGACATATCAAAATTAAATAAGTTGGACATGATGAATGCTGAACTTAAAAAAAGAGGTTTGTTGTATAATCCAAAGTGATAAATAATATGATAGATATATTAAAAAATATAGGGGTGGAATTTTGGTTGATCACAATATTTTTAATGATTTGTGTAATATCTTTTTTATTGTTTAAAATTAAAAAACAAAATCTCTATTTTGAACAAGAGTCAGAATGGTATAAAAAAGCGCTAGATTTCTCTAGAATGGGTTTGTATAGGTGGGATTCTACAACAGATAAGTGGGAGTGGTCTGATAAATTATTTGAAATAAGGGGAATGAATAATTCTAAAAATAAAGAGGCAGAAATAATAACTTTTTATGATAATGTAGCACAAGAACATAAAGAAAAATTAAAAAAAGCACTTGAGAGATGTAAATTTAAGGGAAAGCCTATAAATGTAGAATATAAATACATACTTAACTCTGGTGAGGTAAAATGGTTTAAAGAAAAAGCATCTATTATAAAAAATGGTAGAAATTATATTATATATGGTGTCGTAATTGATATTACAGATCAAAAAATGAAAGAGGAGCAGTTAGAGTATTATGCTCAAAGAGATAATTTAACTAAAATTAGTAATAGAGCAGGATTTGATAGATATCTGGCAGAAACAATGAAGTCTTTGGATGCTAAACATCAATCAGTTATTTTGTCTTTTATAGATTTAAATGGGTTTAAAGCAGTTAACGATAATTTTGGTCATGAGTTTGGTGATTTGGCACTAAAAATGGTTTCTTCTTGTTTGACATCAAGAATAAGTGCGAATGATTTTGTGGCAAGAATTGGGGGTGATGAATTTGTATTAATAACCAAAACATTACATGAAAATTTACAAGAAGATATTGCGAGATTAAGTAAGCTACTAAAAGAAGTTTTCGATGATGTTCAAAAAGAATTAGAAGATAAATCTGTTGGTGCTGCGATAGGAATGAGTGTTTTCCCACAACAAGCTAACGACATAAAAGATTTATTATCTAATGCCGATTCAGCAATGTATTCAGCAAAAAGAACTAAAGAATTTTTTAAAATATTTCTCTACAAAGAAAGTGTTTAATAAGAAAATTGACTTAGTGTTTTTTAATTATATAATCAAATTAATTTATTTAATGAGGTTTTACGATGAACAAAAAATTAATAGCTTTATCAGTGATGTTTCTAACAACTTCAGTTTTTGCACAACAGCCTGCTACTGAAAAAAAAGGTGTTTCTGCTATTGTTGATATATTAAACAGTCAAATAGAGGTTAAGAAAAAAGAAGAGCCCAAAGAAGTTCAGGGTAATAATCCTGGAGCCACTAGTGGAAACACTACTGTTGAAATTAATACACCATCAAATACAAGTGGTGCTAATTATAATTCTGATGTAAGAACTGGATTAGATGACTATCAAACAAAACAGCAAAACTTAAAAAATAAGATTGAGCAGTTAAAAGCTGAAAGAGAAGCAAGGAAGAAAGAACAGGCATTGTTGGAAGAAAGATTAAAAAGAGAGCAAGCATTATTGGCTGAGCAAAATAGATTACAACAAGAAGCACAAGCAAAAGCAAAATCTAGCTCTTCAGATCCTAAAAAAGCTGGACCAAGCAAACAAGATTATCATAATAGACAGTTAGAAATCATGAAAAAGCAAGCATTCTAATTTGCTAATAATTTAAAGTTGTTATATAATAAAGTCCATTTTGGGGTAAAAAAAATGGACTTTGATATTTATTTTTGCAATGATGGTATTCTTAGAGCTAGGTATACAGATTCTTATCCTATGGTTCCATTGTCATTTATTCAGACAGAAGAAAAACTGTCTGACTTAAGCTTTTGGGTTCGTTGGTGGGAAAATACTGTTTATTTTGAAGAAGGTTTAACTGTATCAAAATTTTTAATGTGTTTAGAGCCATGGAAGAAATTTTGGTCGGAAATAACATTAAAAGATGTATCCGCATATATAGAAGAAGCTAGAAAACCTACTCTTGTGTCTAAGCAAGAAACAAAGTTAGATTGGATTGATTTGTCATATTATACTGAAGTTGATCCTAGAAAAGAATTTTTGGATACAGAAGAAGATGAAGAATTAATGAAAAGAGATTTTACTGCTTGGATTAATTCAGAAAAAAATTCTAGGTTAACAGGAGATTGGGAAATTCATTCTGCCTATAAGGTCACTGGCTATATTTTAAATGAAGATGAACATTATTCCATAGATTATTCCCCAATGAATGAATTGGCTAATATTCCAATAGTTCTTAATGATAAACATATTATGATTTTTAGTGGATGGAAATTTAATAATTTTTTTGATGAAAATCCAGTGTTTAAAGAAGGTGCTTTTGGTATTAGTTATTTAAACAATAATCCAAACCAATATTTATTGGGAAAAAAATATCATCGCATGAGAGATGTAGTTGAAGGATTTTTTTGGTGGCTTTGCTACAGTCCAATTTCTAGAAATGATTTTGTTGATTCTCTAAAAGACAGCTTAAATGAAATTAAAGAATTAAGAGAAGAACAAGATAATGATAAGGTGATTTCTTTATATGATGTTAAGAATAAAAAAGAATCAGATAAAGATAGTGAAAAACTAAAAGTTGAAGTTGCTCCAGGTGCTTTTAGTTCAATGATTTCTCAATTTGAAAGGGATAAAGATTATTGGAATAATTTACTAAAAAAAGCAAAGAAAGAAAGTGTTATTTTAAAAATAGGAGAGCCTAAAAAAACTATACCATTAGAAAATAGAATTTATAATCATGTAATCAAAGAAGATGTAGATGTAAATTTTTATCCCAAACCAACAGAATTTAAGAAAAATTAAGTTTGTTTTTATGGTTTAAAATAACAAATTGTTGATTTTGTGGTTTAAATTATTATACTTTGTTAAAAGGGGAATTAACATGAAAACTAAATTATTTTTAATGTCATTAGTTGCTATGAGTGTAACGGGTTGTGCTACATATAATGGCACTCAAAGACAAGTAGTTTATGTTGATCAGCCAGTAGTTGAATACAGAAGTGGTTACTCCTATCAGAGGGTCAATCCTCAGTATTATCAGCAGCAGCCACAATATCAATATCAACAACAACCCCAATATTACCATCAACAACAGCCACAGGCTATAGCAAGAGATCAGGGTGGTGCTATTGTAGGAACTATAGCGGGTGGAATCATAGGTTCTCAAGTGGGTAAAGGAAATGGTAGATTGGCAGCTACTGCTGCTGGTGCTGCAATAGGTGGTGTAGTGGGTTCTGGTTGCAGAACAACAAATGGTGGTCAAATTATTGGAGCATTAGCCGGTGGAATCATAGGTTCTCAAGTAGGTAAGGGCAATGGTAGACTTGCAGCTACTGCGCTTGGAGCAAGTATAGGTTCTCAAGTTGGAACAGACATGGATGGAGGATGTTTGGGAAGATGAAAAACACAATAAAAACTTTGGCTATTTTAATGGTTCCTTTTTTAATCTCAGGTTGTGAACTTGTTGATGAGTTAACGGGTGAAAAGTTAAAAAAAGAACAGGTTAAAAATTCACATGCAGTAGGGTCGGCTTGTAGGCAAGCTGGAAAAAGCATTGAGAAATGTTATGAACTCAATCCAAAATCTATAAAGTCAGCAGTTTTTGATGGTTGGAAGGAAATGGATGTTTACATGAGAGAAAATAAACTAGCCATTCAACCAGCAGATAAAAATGACAATGAAGAAACAATAATCACAGAAGAGAAGTTGGCAACTTCTGATGGCACTCAAATGAAAAAACCTAATTTAAAATTAGAATTAGAAAAAAATAATTAAAAGCTTTGACAGAACGATTAAATATATAGTAGAATACCGACATTGTGTATTTTTAAAGGAGCTTATATGGTACCAATCGTTATTGAGTCAACAAATCGTGGTGAGCGTGCTTATGATATTTTTAGTCGTTTGCTTCGTGAACGAATTGTATTTTTGGTGGGTCCTGTGAACGATCAAATTGCTAATTTAGTTGTTGCTCAAATGTTATTTTTAGAATCAGAAGATGCTGAAAAACCAATTAATTTTTATATTAATTCTCCAGGTGGTTCAGTAACAGCAGGTATGTCTATATATGATGCTATGAAGTTTGTTAAGGCACCTGTTCATACTCTTTGTTTGGGTCAAGCGGCTTCAATGGGTGCTTTCCTTCTATCTTCTGGAGATGAGCGTCGTGCTTTGCCTAATTCTCGTATTATGATTCACCAACCCTTAGGTGGTTTTCAGGGTCAAGCTTCAGATATGGAAATTCATATGAATGAAATGATTCGTATCAAGCAAATGTTGAATACTATTTTGGCAGCTAATACAGGAAAGACTATTAAGCAAATTGAAAAAGATTGTGACCGTGATAATTTCATGAGTGCTGATGAGGCAAAGGCTTATGGTTTGATTGATGAAGTTGTACCCGCAAATAAAAAGCATAAACATAACGTTTAAAAATTAAATTTAGGAAACATGAAAAAAGGACCGGTTGGTCCTTTTTTATTTTGATTTTAGTTGTTTATTTCAAAAATCTTGGTGAGTTAGTTTTTGTGTGAGATAAAGCATCGTCTAGTGCTTCTTGATTGGATTTAACACCTCTAAGTTTAGATACAAAGTTAGATATATCTGATGTTAATTCAGAAAATTCACTCTTGATAGTTCTTCCATTATCTTGATCAGATATTGTGGCTGCTCTCCAAGCTGCTCCAAAAATAGCTGCACCAGCAACTATGGCGGCTCCCAATCCAATATTTTGAGCCATTGTATTTTGAACTAAATGCTCAGATGTTGCTATCAGTCCAGCTAGGGCGGCAGAGCCACCAAGTGCTGCAAATCTATTGAATGATTTATCTTTTAAAACTTTAGTAACAGTATCTTTATGTTCCATTTTGGTTTCCTTGTTTTTGTATGCTAGTGTTTATATTATATGATATTATTTTTTTAAATCAAATTGATTGATTATTTCTCTAGTTACTGCTTGAATCATGGGAATACAAACACTGTTGCCGATTCTCTCATTAAGTTTTGATTGTGAACCTATAAGTTTAAAATCTTTTGGAAATCCCATTAGAGCAAAACATTCATTAATAGTTAATTTTCTTACTTTATTGTTTGGAAGTAAGACGAAATATCTTCCTGCTGCTTCTTGTGAAGAAAGTGTTGGGTGACAACCATCATATCTATATATTCTATTGGGCTGTCTGTGAGTCCTTGATAAATGAAGTTTTTTAGGGTCAACACCTTTTCTAATGGTTTTATTTAAATAACCACAAAAAATTAAATTTGAAATTGAATTTTTTTCTGGTTTTTTTAATAAAGTATATTCGCCAGGATCTAGATATTTATGATTTTCAGATTCAGGCTCTAATATATCTAATATGGTGGGTGTTTTATTTGATAAATTTATTTTTGAAAAATCAAACTGTTTGATTAAAGAGGCAACAATAATAACACGTTCTCTATTTTGTGGAACATTAAATTTGTTGGCATTTAAAACTTCATAGCTAACATAATAACCTAATTCTTCTAATATTGAACAAATTTTTTTAAATGTATTTTTACTATCGTGAATAAGTAAATTTTTTACATTTTCTAATAAAATAATTTTAGGTTTTTTTTCTGCTACTATTCTGGCAATATCAAAGAATAATGTGCCTCTAGTGTCTTCAAAGCCTAATTTTTTGCCAGCAATACTAAATGCCTGGCAAGGAAATCCTGCACATAAAATATCAAAGTTAATAAGATTTTTTTCAGATATTTTGGTTATATCAGAGTAAGGGTTTTCTAAATAATTAAGTTCATATATTTCGCAAGCATGTGGATTGATTTCTGAGCTAAAAACACAAGAAAATCCCAAAGATTCTAAAGCGGTTCTAAAGCCTCCAATACCTGCAAATAAATCTATAAAAGTAGTTTTCATTCGATTAAATTAAATATTTTTTTTATTTTTGCAAATTTTTTTTTAAATTTTTTAGTCAATAATATTGACTTTTGTAAGGGTTTTCCCTAATATTGCATTGCACAAATAAAAGGGAGTTTAAAATGTGGGAAAAAATTAAAAAAATATTAACTGAAATTTTTGTTGATGACGAAAGAAAAAGAATTGAAGATTATTTGTCTGAAGCACAAGATATATACGATTTAGAATATAGACAAAGACAAGTTGATCGTCAAAAATTTAAATTTTAAAATTTGACTTTTTTACTTTTTTAGGTAAAAAATACTTAATTCATAAATTGGATTGGGTATGGATAATAAATATTGGTTAGAGTATGTGAAGCATTGTTATGATCTGGTTTTAGAATCAGAAAAAAACAGTGCTTTAATTTTAGAACATGAAATAGAAGCTTATATAGTTCATTTGATGGCAAGAAACTTTAATAGATTAGATATAGGTGAAAATCCAATAGCAATACAATTATTGGAATATATTAATCAGAAATCAAATAAAGAAAAGTTATTATTGGCTGCTGATGAATGTCTACTTATTCATAGTTTCCCATTAAAGAAGTCAAAATGGCCTTCTAAGAATTATTATATGGATATGGGTATTATTGCATATGGTTTGGCAAATCATATTATGGAAAAAAATTTCCAAGCAGCTAGCACAATAATGTATGGAATATTTAATAGAACTTTTGAAAATTTGTTAGTATTGCCAAATTTTGATTTGGGTGATAACAAAAAAATTCATTAAATTAAAATTCTATCATTTGAAAGTCATCTTTTCCAACACCACACTCTGGACACAGCCAATCACTTGGAACATCTTCCCATTTAGTTCCTGGGGCTATACCTTCTTCTGGCCAACCAAGTGCTTCATCATAAACAAAACCACAGATAAGACACATCCATTTCTTCATATTAATCCTATATAAAATTTTAAAATAATAGCCATAAAATAATAGGATTTTTTTCGTTTGTCAAAGCAAAAATTGATTTTCTGAAAAATAAGTGTATGATTTAATACAGATAACACAGGGAGGTTATTATGATTAAAAATCTAAAAAAATACGATCCTGAACATCATAAAAAAGAACTGGAAAAGAAAAGAGAAGAAGAACGATTACATGAAGAATTAGTTCATGAATTAGATGATAATGATGATTTTATTAAAATAAAAAAAAGACATCCACACATAGCAATACAAATAGAAAAAAATTGGGGTACTAATAAGTTACATGAATATATAGTAAACTTATTTGAAGACACAAGAGGCGGCACAAGAAAAGGTTTTGAGGAATATATTTACCATTCTTTATTAGAAATATTAAATTTTCATGACAAAGCCCATCCACATTTAGAAAAACCATCAAAATTAAAAACTGTTTGGACAACAATAATATATTAAAAAAATAATTTAAATAATTTTTATTTTTTGTTCAGAATGTTATTGACAAGATAAATACTTGAATATATAATTTCACTCATGTTTGAGATTTAAACGGAGTGTAGCACAGCCTGGTAGTGCGCCTGCTTTGGGAGCAGGAGGTCCAAGGTTCGAATCCTTGTACTCCGACCAAATTTTGGGTTCTTAGCTCAGCGGTAGAGCAACGCCCTTACAAGGCGAAGGTCGTAGGTTCAATCCCTACAGGACCCACCAAGATTAAATTTTAATATATTGTTTTTAAAGGTTGACAAATATTAAAATGGTAGGTTATATTATGGATATATTCCCCGATAGCTCAGTCGGTAGAGCGACGGACTGTTAATCCGCAGGTCCCTGGTTCGAACCCAGGTCGGGGAGCCAAATTTCAGGAGTCAATATGAGTGTAAAATGTGGTTGTGGAAGAAGTCCAACTGGTGAATGTGTAGGTTGGCATTTATTGACTCCAGAAGAGTTTGATGTGAGAGACTCCTTATATAGAGAAAAAAGGGTAGATTTAAAAGGAAACTCAGTTCCACTTGGTAAGAAGTGTGGATGCGGAAGAAGTCCAACAGGTTATTGTATAGGTTGGCACTCATTAACCCAAGAAGATTTTGAAGTAAGGCAAGAGGGTTATCTTACTGGTAAAACAGATTTAAAAGGAAAAGATATCAAATAAAAAAAACCACTTTTTTAAGTGGTTTTATTATTATAATTTAATTATAATTCGCCTAATTTTCTAAGCATTTGATCGCTTGTGCTAATTACTTTGGAATTAATTTCATAAGTTCTTTGTGCTTGAATCATTGAAACCAATTCTTCTACAATATTCACATTAGAAGTCTCAACATATCCTTGGCTAACAATACCCGCACCATTTGTTCCTGGTGTGTTATTGGTGGGTGTGCCAGAAGATGCTGTTTCTACATAAATGTTTCCACCAACACTTTCTAATCCGGCCGGGTTAACAAATGTTGAAAGTTGAATGTTGCCTATCTGAGTAGCTCCTGTTGTTCCCTTTTGAGTGATGGAAACAAGACCGTCATTACCAATAGTAATAGATATTGTATCTGGTGGAACATTAATGGCAGGTTGTAGCGGATATCCATTGGATGTTACTATTTGTCCAGCACTGTCCTTTTGAAAAGCGCCATCTCTAGTATATCCAATTGTTCCATCTGGCATTAAAACCTGAAAAAATCCTTCACCATTAATAGCTAAATCTAAAGAACCTTCAGTTTTTTGTAGGTTTCCTTGAGAGTGAACTCTGGCAGTTGAAACGACTCTAGTACCTGTACCAATTTGTAACCCTGTTGGTATTTGGCTTTGTCCTGAAGAGGCAGCACCTACTTGTCTAACGTTTTGATAGATTAAATCTTCAAAAATAGCAGATGACCTTTTAAAACCATTGGTACTTACGTTTGCCAAGTTATTGGAAATAACATTTAATTTTGTTTGTGAAGCATCAAGACCTGTTCTTGCGATATATAGTGAAGGTATCATAATTTATCCTTTGTTTTATTTTCTCTATCAAATTTTTTTAAATATCTCAATAGTATTTACGAAAAAAAATCATAAATATTAAATATTACCTATGTACTTTGTTTTATTGTTGTGTTACAATAGCATCATTGTAAACCAATATTTGGAGATTTTAATGAAGAAAATTGTTGTGATGTCAGGCCTTATCGTGGGCTTAATTTCAAATGCTTTTGCTTTTGATGTGGGTGGTATGATTTCAAAGGCAATCGTTGATAAACAACTAAATGATGAAAGACCTGTTAAAAGTATTGCTAAGTCTTTAGTCCAAGGGGTTTTGGAAAAAAAACAAAAGAGAGAAAATAGCTGGGAAAATCAATATATTATTCAAATGGAAAATGCTCCAGAATGGAAGGAGCTTGTTAAAATTATTTATGATTCAACACAGTTAATGAATCAAAACCTGGAAAATGGTGGACTTGATTTTAATAACTGTAAGTATAAAAAAGAGTCATTTGCTGACGGTGAAAATAAGTTTTTTATGCTTGTAAATGAAAAATTACCCAAGGTTCATGGCTCATTGACTGAATTTTTGAATGTTAATACATTTTCACAATTAAACAAGTTTAATATTAATAAAAACTTGACTGTTTCATATATGCCATATCAAGCTGCTGTTGCATATTCAATGAAAAAGAGAAACGACAATGTTTCTAAAAATCTAACTGCGATTGCTTTAGATCAACAATTGACTATGGCTCTTGATCAAATTTATAAAGATTCTAAGAGAAATTATAAAACAGATAATCAGGATATCTATAATGCTGCAATTTATGATATGGCAACCTTGGGATATTTAATCAGAACCAATCAATATCAGATTAAGATTGAAGATTATATTGATTCGATGTTAACAATGTATGCAAGAGATAAAATCATGTGTGTTTTCGATTAATTGTATTTATTTTTTTAAAGTGATAGAATAAAAATGGATGGGAAACTGTCCATTTTTTTATTGGAACCTTAAATTAAACATTTTTATTATTTGACTTGATGCTAAATTATCATTAGATTGGTTTTTATAAAACAAAATAAAAACATAAAATAAAATAAAAATGAAATTAAGAGTTAAATTGTTATTGATTTTCTCAGTATTAATTATTGTCTGGGGAACATTGAGTTCATTCTTCTTTAACAAAAAAATAGAAGATGAGCAACATAAATTAGAAAAAAAAGAAATAGCTTCAAAAGTTAATATATTAAAAGATAATGTATTATTTAGTTTTGATAATAAAAAAGAAATCGTAAAGGCTTATGCCCATTGGGATGATATGTATGAATTTGTTCATAATAAAGATAAAAAATTTATTGAAAAAGAATTGTCAAAAGAAACATTAATGAACTCTAAATTTGATTTAATGGTTGTAAAAGATAAAGATAATATTATTTTTTCAGAAACATTAGGAAATAATTTTGATGTAAATTTTTTTAAAAAGTTTAATGAAGATAATTGTAGTTTTGTTGAAAATAAAAATTTATATATTTTTTGTGCTTTGGAAATTAGAGATTCAAAAGGAATAAAGAAAACTGAAAATAAAGGTATGTTAATTGTAGGCTTTTTAGTGGAAAATAATTTTTTCAGTAAGATAGAAAAGTCTTCTGGATTGTTGGTTCAGTTTGAAAATAATTTTAAACCTAAAAAAGATATGGAAGATGTTGTTTTGAATTGGTCAGATAAAAATTTCTTCAATAAAGTTAAGATTGAAAAAACCAATAATAACATATATGCTTATGTTGATATAAAAGATAAAGAAAATAAAAATATTGGATATTTTAAATTAAGCACAAGTAGAGAAAATTTTAACCAACTTCATAGTGGGTTGGATGTTATTGAAAAATCCGCATTATTGTTTTTGCTTTTATTTGTTTTGGTAACATTAATTATTATAGATTATATATTTGTTTCAGAGATTAAAACTATAGATGGCTTTTTTCAAAACATACAAAAAACAAGAAAGTATAATACAAGATTAGAAGAAAGTGGTGAAAATTCACATAATGAAATTGAAATATTAAAGAAAAATATTAATGAGATTGTGGAGATTATCGAGCTACAAATTGAAGAGCTAAATAATCTTGCTGAAGTAGATTCTTTAACAAACTTATATAATAGAAGATATTTTGAGATGAGGTTGGAAAACACGATTAACCATAACAAAAGAGTTCCTGTTCAAGTTGCTCTTTGTATATTAGATGTTGATTTTTTTAAAAAATATAATGATCATTATGGTCATTACTTAGGTGATATGGTTCTTGTTCAAGTAGCTGAATTATTAAGAAAACATGTGAAAAGAAAAACAGATTATGTTGTAAGATTAGGTGGCGAAGAATTTGCAATTGTGCTTGAACATATAAATGAAGAAGATGCAAAAAGATTTTTTGAGAATATTGTTAAAGATTTTAATACTTTACAGCTAACTCATGAAAAAAGTGAAGTGGCAGGTTATTTAACCGTAAGTATGGGTATGGCAATGCTCAGAAAAGACGATAAGTTAGAAAATTTATATAAAAGAGCAGATTTTTCTCTTTATGCTGCTAAGAATCAAGGAAGAAATAGGTTGGTTTATTTAAAAGAAGAAGAAGAAAAATCAGAAATTTAAGAAAGAGTAATTGATTTTATTTGATAGTCTTTTGTTATGTTTACGACAATTCCAAATTCGTAAACATTAAAAGTTTGATTTTCAAAAACAAGATAAATCTTATATTTCTTTAAATCTAAAGGTATATGCTTAACCAAAAATTCTTCAAGCTCAATAGGATTATTAAATTGTTTTCCAATTACTTCAAAAGATTTAATAAATTCATTTAAAAGTGCTTGATTTAAATTTTTATCACAAACTGTTTTTAGGCACATTTTTTGTTTATTTAAGCTACATGGAGCTACAAATTCTTTACATGTTCTATTATATTTTGGAAAAACTGTTTGAACATCTTGCGAAAAAGCAAGATTTGAGACAAGAATTGTGGTGATGGCTAAAAATATTTTCATATTTTTATTATTATTAAAAATTATATAAAATCAATAAATTAAATAAAAAAATTTTTGTGTATTGATATATTTTCTTTTTTCATTTATAATGAAAATATTTTAAAGGGGCTATACATGAACCAATACAAGAGAGTTTTGTTAAAATTAAGTGGAGAGTCTTTGCAAGGTGATGCTGCTTTTGGTTTTTGCGGTGAAGCTGTAGAAAAAATAGTTGATGAAATTTTAAAGTTGCATAAAGTTGGAACTGAGATAGCTATCGTAATTGGTGGTGGAAATATTATGAGAGGTAAAAGTATCGCTGGTCATGGTGTTACACCAGCAACTGCGGATTATATGGGGATGCTAGCAACAATTATGAATGCTTTATACTTGCAAGATATATTGAAAGATAGGGGAATTGAAAATAGAGTGATGACAGCAATTGCTACAAATGAGGTTGCTGAACCTTTTATTAGATTAAAAGCAATGAAACATTTAATGAAAGGTCGTGTTGTTATTTTGGCAGCAGGCACAGGTAATCCTTTTTCAACTACAGATACAGCAGCAGCTTTAAAAGCTAGAGAGTTAGAGTGTGAGGTTATTATTAAAGCTACAAAAGTAGATGGTATATATAACAAAGATCCAAATAAGCACAAAGATGCTGTTAAATATGATAGATTAACTTATATGGATGCAATTAATCAAAATCTAGAAGTTATGGATATGACTGCTTTTACAATGTGTAAAGACTCACAAATTCCAATTATTGTCTGTGATATTTTAGGTGAAGATAACTTGATGAATATTGCACTTGGAAAGAAAATCGGCACTTTTGTTAATGGTCAAGTTTAAGATTTGAAAAATATAATCCTTCAATCTTATGGGTTTAAGGATTATGTGGGTTAGACATGATTCAGATTCTTAATAAAATAGAGTTTTTTTTGAAAGAATATTCAAAAAAAATAAACTACAAAGAAAATAATGGTAAATTTAATTACAACTTTAAAAATGGTTGTCATATATGCTATTATGAACCTTATGAAAAAGGTGATAAAGTAGAAGTTGATTATATTATATTGAAAATAAAAGAATACTTAGAGGGAAAAGATAAAGTAAGGTTAAAATTACAAGAAGATAAATTTAGGAAATTATTTGTTTATATTGTAAAAAGGAAAAAAATAGAATCTAATATTCTAAATAAATTATTGGATATATTCTTTGATAATATAGAAATATATAAGTTGCCTAAATATTTAAAGATATTAAAATCAATAGCCATTAAAGACATAAAGAATATAGACAGATATAAAATAGTAGCACTTTATATGATTTCTATTGCTAAGGAAAAAGAAACATACAATGCTTCTGTTATGTTTGAGATTTTAGATAGTTTGGGCTATTACGATTTCAATACTAAAGAGTGTGAAGAATTAAAAAGTTTCTTTTTAAGATATAAAAAAGAAATAACTTTTAAAAACTCTTCAGAAAGAACATATTTAATTAATTTTTTAAAATACAAGGTTAATCCTAAGGATTGGATTATATTCAAAGATTTATTGAATCTTAATCTACAAAAAGACAATAGGGGTGAAGAAAAGATAAAGTTTATTGATGGTGAAAAGTTATTTTTTTCTATTAATAAGTATGAATATATAAAAAAACATGAAATACTGTCTCTGGATGATGATTTTAATGTTGCAATAAAATCTGTAGCTGAAACATTAATCCAATTCTCTGGTTGTTTAAGCATAAAGAAATTAAGTGTAATTAGTAATATAAACGATAACATTGATATTTTTGTTGTATTTAATGAATTCAAAGAAACAAATAAAAAATTAATTGAAAAAATTATAGATTTTTTGATAGATGAATATGCGTATAAAATGAGTAAAAAATCACTTTTCATACCATCAGAATATGAATATGAAATTAAAAAATATATATTAGATGTGCAATTAAAAGAAAATTCTAAACCAGATAAAAAGCAAAACAAAATTTAATTGTTTTCAATATGAGAAAAGTTATTGACAAATAATGCTTATCTTCAATATATATTGAACATAAGTGAGTGTGAGATAATGAAGAAAATAATACCTTTGATTTTACTAAATTTTTTAGTTGGCTGTTCAAGTGTGTCAGTAAACAATAATTCTAAGAATGAAGAATCTCCAATTGTTTCAAAAGGTGAAAATTATGAATGTAATTATACTTTTGATGGGAATAAAAATGGGGCATTTTATAAAACAGATGGACCGCTAGAATTGCCAGCCAATATAAATGAAATACCTGAGCCAACACCTAAACTTGAAAAGTTGAACAAGTGGGTTAATAAAGAATATTCTGTGTTGGGACAGACTTTTTATCCATATGATAAATTAGTTGACTATAAAGAGGTTGGAGAGGCTACATGGTATGGAAAAAGATATCATGGTAAAAAAACATCTTCTGGGGAAATCTATGACATGTTTAAAATTACGGCAGCTAGTCCTGTTTTACCAATATCTAGCTATGCTAGAGTAACTAATTTAGAAAATGGCAGAAGTATTATTGTTAAGGTTAATGACAGGGGTCCTTTTTTAAGAGGAAGGGTTATAGATTTATCTTTTTTAGCAGCTTGTAGATTGGATTACGTGAAAAATGGCAAAACCAAAGTTTTAGTTGAAAGTATTGTGCCCAATCAATAAAAAATCTTTTCTTTAATTTTTGTCGTGTTATAATTAAGTAACTATAGGAATTACACGATGAAAAAATATTTAAGTTTTTTAAACATTAAAAAGTTGATTATGGAAAAGCTTTTTGGAGTAGATTTCACAGAAAATTCTACTAATCAAGAAGAAATTCAGAAAATTAGTGAAGAAGAATTAAAACCATATATCTATGATTATTCATACAATATTGAAAGTGCTCATTATTTAAAAGAAAAATATGAAATGGAAGGTCGTCCAATGGATGATATAGCCTATAGAAATATTATTAATGAAAAAATTAACTTAAATAAATTTACTTTTGATGGTAAAGAAGATGTTCTATATAATGTGTGGAATGATGCCAAATTAATTAATGAAATTCTTTATCCTTTAAAAAATATGAATATTTCTTATACACTTGATTTAACGGGTGGTTGCGTAAGAGACTTTTTATTAGATAGGCATAAAGAGATAAAAGACTTGGATTTTATGTTAAGTATAGGTTATCAAGAGATGTTTAAACTTAAGATAGAAGATTATTTTACAAAAGAAGAGTTGGAAGCTGTAAATTGGTCAGAAGTTGAACAAGAGGATCAATCTTCTGATGTTGTCATCATTTCTGATGAAAAAATGAAGGTTAAATTATTAAGTTTATGTATGAATAGATTTGATAAAAATTATATATTATTTGATAAAACACAAAAAAGAACATCAATTGAAACTCAAGTTGGTGGATATATTTTGCAAAAACATGATAGGCTTATAGCTGTAACAAAGTTAGAAAACGAAAAGTTTAATTATCCACTTGATATATTATTAACAGATTTCATAAAGCCACAATTTATAAAAGATTTTGATTTTGATATATGCAAAGCATCAATATGCTTTGTGAATGATAGTGTGAATAAAGATTTTCCAATAAACCACAAGCAATTAATAAATAGATGTATTGGAGAGGCTGATTTTTGGGCTGATGTTATACATCAAAAAATTACATATAATGTTGATGATAGAACTCCTAGAGAAATAGATAGGTCTTTTAATGATCATTACAAAAGAATTAAAACTAAATTTCCAGGATATGATTTAAATATAGTAGGTTCAGATATTGCTTCTGTAAATTACATAAAATCAATTATTTTAGCTAATCAGCTAAATGAAAATCTAAATACGAAAAAAGAACCTAAGCAGAGAAAAAATAAAATTTAATTTTGATTGCTTTCGCAGAATATAAAGCAGTTTTTATTTAATGTTGAGGAATTTAATATTTCAACCCACCACTTCTCTTCTTTGATAATCTTGTGACTATCGTGTATCCCATCATTGTCAGATATGTGAATTTCTAAACAATTTTTATGTTCAATCATTTCTTTTGATAAAGAGATGATTTGTTTTTTTGTTATTTCGTTAGACTGCTCATATAAAATATTTAAGTGGCTCAAATCAAAAGCATAAAAAATATCACTATTCAATATTGTTAAATAATTATTGTATGTGTCTTTCCAAAAGTCATTGCCAATATTTCTATTTGGGTATAGACCTTCTAAAGCAACAGGAATTTTTAAAAAATCTTGTAAAGATAAAACATTATTAATTATTTCATTCCAACTTTTTTCAGTTTTCATGGGGGCATGATAAGAATATACCTTGCCATTTAAAATATCGTTAATAGTTTTTAACTGCTTGGTGTATGCATATTCATCATTTAATGAAAAATTAGAATCAAAAGATTGATGTTCAAGAAATAAACGAGCATTAGCATGTAATCTAAATTGTGTAGATGGGTATTTCCCAATAAGTGATTCTGCTTTCTTTGCAGAAATAAATCCTGGATTTTGTGGGCACAATTGAATATTTGAAAAATCCCAATTTTTTATCAAGCTGTCTTTAGGTAAATTATTATTTAATAGATGCAGGGCACTTTCAAGTGGTTTACCAGGAAAGCAAGCAGTAGTAGGGTTTATTTTTTTTTTAATCATATATTAGTTATAAATTGATTAATTAACAATTTTCATTGTAACACATATTAAAAATTTATCCAAATAATTATAAGTGTAAAAATTTCTTGATTTTTTATTTTCATTTTATTTAATAATAAAAACAATAAAAAAATAATAATAATAAATGGGAAATATAAAAAAAATAATAATTTTTTCTAGTTTTTTTTGTTCTTCAATTTCGGTAATTGCTAAAGAAAAAGATTATTCAGTAGTGGATATAAATGACTATTGGAATAAAAGTATATCATATAAAGAAGAAATAGAAAAAGAAGATAGGTGGCAAACTCCAAAAGAAACTTTTAGCTTAAAATATGGGGATTGCGAAGATTATGCTATAGCTAAATATTTTCATTTGCTTTCCAAAGGGATAAATCCAGAGAAGCTTAATCTGGCAGTGGTTTTGCTAAAAGATCCTTTTAGGGAAGATAAGAAAATAAAAACTCATGCTGTTTTATTATATGAAAATAATAATAAAAAATATGTATTGGATAATTATAGTCAAGATATTATTGAGTTAGAAAAGAGAACAGATATTGTAAAAATGGTTTCAGTTTTAAATCATAGTGAGGCAGTAATAAGTACACCTAAAGCAACCCAGTTTGTAATTAAATGGAAAAAAATAAGAACAAATTTTAATGAGCATGTAGAATTTATGAAAACCATTAAAAGTTCATAAAAAGAATTTTTTTGTGTTATAATTTCACTTATATAAACAGATAAATATAGGTGAAAAATGCGTAAACTTGCTAGTGTTCGTCAAATTGTTGATATCCAACTTATTGAGGATGCTGATGCTATAGAATTGGCAATTGTTGATGGATGGAAGTGTGTCATCAAGAAAAATGAATTTAATATTGGTGATTTAGTTATCTATATCGAAGTAGATAGCTGGGTTCCTCATGAGTTGGCACCTTTTTTAAGTAAGGGGCAAGAGCCAAGAGAATTTGATGGTGTGTTGGGTAATCGTCTTAGAACAGTTAAATTGCGTGGTCAAATAAGCCAAGGTTTGTTGCTGCCTTTATCTAAAGAAAAGAATGAATTTAAGTATGAACATCCTTATGCAGCCCTTGAAATTTTGAATGGAAATGTTGCTTGTGTAAAACTTGGTGATGATGTAACTGACTTACTAAAAATAAAGAAGTGGGAGCCTGCTGTTCCTGCTCAACTTGCTGGAGAAGTTAGTGGTAAGCTCTCAAGTAAAATTCCAATTACTGATGAGGAAAGAATTCAAAATCTTGCTTCAGAGATTGGTAGTTTAATTGCTGGACATACTTTTGAAAAAACCATTAAGTTGGATGGTGCATCAATGACAGTTTTTCATGAAAATGGAATTCATGGTGTAGCGGGTCGTAATTGGATTTATCGAGATAAGGGTGATAATACATTTTGGAGAGTTGCTAAGAAAAACAACTTAGTTGAAGCATTAATGTCTTATGGTAAGAATATCGCTCTTCGTGGTGAATTAATTGGTGAAGGAATCCAAGAAAATAATGAAAAGATTAAAGGTCATGATTTTTACCTTTTCAATATTTGGGATATTGATAATCAAAAGTATTTAGACCCAGAAACGAGAGATAAAACAGTTTGTGAACTCAATCGTATTGGGGCAAATATTAAGCAGGTTCCAAGTGAAGGTTTTGTTACTTTCAATAAAGATGTCACTGTTGAAGATATTCTTGCTTTAGCTGATGGTAAAAGTCTTTTTGCAAAAAATCGTGAAGGTATTGTCTTTAAAAGAGTTGATGGAAATTTTTCTTTCAAAGCAATTTCAAACTGGTATTTGTTGAAACATGGAAATCGTTAACAATAGTTGTATTTTAACAACTTTTCTATTGATTTTTTAATAAACTTGTTGTAAGTCTGCTTGAATTATTCACTTAATTAAAGTAAAGATGTGAATAATTAACAAATTAACCAAAAAAGAAGGAATGTAAAATGAATAAATTGAAAGTGATTAGTGCTGCCATTTTGATGGCAATTGCTTCAACATCTGTTATGGCTCAAGATTCAGATGTAATGAAAGATTGGGGATTAAGCCTTAAAGCTGGAACTGCTGGTATGGGTTTGGATGTAACCAAAAAAGTTACTGATAATTGGAAAGTTCGTGCTGGATTTTCTGACTTTAAATATGATGACACATACACTCAAGATCAAGTTGATTATGAGGGGCAACTTCGTTTAGGTGGTTGGAACTTACTTGCCGATTGGCATCCAAATGGTGGTGGTTGGAGAGTTAGTGGTGGAGTCTTCGGTCCATCACATAAATTAAGTGGTTCTGGTAAAATTAATGGTGGTATTACTATCAACGGAAGAACATATGATGTTCTTGATTTAGGTAGAGTTGACTTTGAATCAAAGTGGAGTGGTATCAAGCCTTATCTTGGTGTTGGATATGATGGATTTAATAATTCATCCAAAGGTGGTATGTATTTCAGTGCTGATGTTGGTGTTGTATTTGCTGGTTCTCCAAAGGTTAGCTTAACCGCAAATTGCTTAAATCCATTGCTTTGTTCAGCAATTGAGGCAGATCGTGCTGCTGAAGAATCTAAAATCCGTAATGATCTAAAAGATTTTAAATATCTTCCTGTAGTACAAGTGGGTATCGGATATCGTTTTTAATAAATAAAAAGCCCCAAATGGCAAGCCACTCTGAAAACGTGTTGATGTTTAGCACAAATGAGTGGCTTGCCATTTGGGGCTTTTTTATCAATGGTTAAAATTAATATTTCCAAAATAAAGAATTGGGTTTGAATCTAAATTTTTCCATTTCACATTAGGTTTTTCTGTGGTTTTTTCAAATTCATTTAAGCCAACAATAGTCTTTTCTTTACCTGTTAGATAATTGGTGCTAATAACTTCTTTTTCTCCAGTATTTCTCATAAAAGAAGAATATTCTTTACCTATTAATCTTAATTTATTTGAAGTTAAATCAAGTTTGAAGATATAGCTGCTTAAAGATGTTCCCCAGCCACCACAGCTTGACCAATGATTAAAAATAATTTGCAGAATATTTTTTTTAATCACTACTCCACTATAGGGGTCACTAATACAAGGTGATTCAATAGACCCTTCTGGCGCAATTGGGTTTTCTGCTAATTTTATTAATTGATTATTTTTATTTAAATAAACTACAATTTTTCTTTCATTTTCATTAAACTCTGGACTGCCTAAATTATCTTCTTTATTTTTAATAATTTTTTGAAGATTGTTACCCTGATACAAAACAACCATGTCTTCAATTTTATCATCATTAATATCACCCTTAAATTTTTCTACAATATTGAATCCTTTTATTTTAGGGAGATTTAAATTAGATGAAAATGCCAAAGATGGTGAAATTAAAAAAAGAATTAAAAATATTTTATTCATATAAGGTTAAGTATTAAATAAAAAAAGCCTTGAATCAAGGCTTTTTTATTGATTATTGATTAATCACTTACCGTTAACGGCTTCTTTTAGAGCTTTGCCAGCAGAAAACTTTGGAGCTTTTTTCGCAGCGATTTTGATTGCTTTACCTGTGTTTGGATTGCGTCCCTCACGAGCTTTTCTCTGTGTTACAGAGAAGGTTCCAAAGCCAACCAAAGTAACTGATTCACCTTTAGTTAGTGATTCAGAAACGGCTGCTAAAACTGCTTCAACAGCTTCTGCTGCTTTAACTTTGCTAACTTCTGTTTGTGCGGCAACGGCATCAACTAGTTGGGTTTTATTCATAAGTTTTTCTCCTTTAAAATATATTAAAACCTAAAAAGAAACTGTTTTTATATTTAAAAATAATTTCTTAATATCTATATAATTTTTTTTTTAATAAAAGTCAATGTTTATTGGTGTTTTTTTGATTTTTTTTTGATTTTATTGTTATTTTTGTATATTATTTTGTTCTTCTTCCGTTAAAAACTGTTTATAGTTGCCAACACCAATAGAATTTGGATAGTATTGCTGATAAAAACCATAGCATGGAATGTTTGCAAAAATCTCTTCTCCAATTACTTTGGCACATTCTACAAAGAAATCGTGACAGTTTTTTATGTTGGGTTGAGATTTTAAAATGAAAATAATATCAAAGTTAATGTCTGTAGAAATTTTCTTTAAAAAATCTTTTTCAGCAAGTTCCTTTTTTTGATATTTTGATAACTTTTCATTGTTGTATTCTTTTTTAAACTGCTCTTTAAAATTATTTAGAATTTGCTCTATTCTATCATTATATGGTTTTGTTTCATGTTCAAAAATATCTTTTTCATTAATATAATTGAGTTTTTCTAGTGGTAAATGAATTTTAATAATAGTGTTTGGCATTAAATTACTGATTTTGGTTATAGTATCTTTAAGTTGATTGCTAAAATTAGATAAGCCATTCATTAAAGAATATAGGTTTTTAATAACAAATACATTGCCATTATAGATTTCTGAAAAATTCCAAAATTCTATATTGTCATTGTAAGTTGCTGGTCTATCAAAATATCTACCGAAGATAGGTTCAAAGGAATTTATTTGAAGGGCTTTTTCTGTACTGTATTGAGTATATATTTTCTCATTTACAAACATTTTAATAGGAGAGTTTGTTTTGAAAAGTTCACTATTATAAAGGTCGACATTCTTTTTTTGATGAATGGTTTCTTGAATTTGTGTTTTGATAAATTCAATATCACATGATATTTGTTTATTTATGCTGTTTTCATCAACAGTGGTTTCTCCCATGTAGTATGAGTAATTTTCCAATATTGTATCAAAATTATCACTGGCTCTGTTTGTTGAGTATAAAAACGTAGTTCTCTTAAAAACTCTTAGAACACAATGACCAGATTTTGATGATTTAGCGATATCAATAATTTGTTTATCAAAAAAAACATTATCTTCTTCAAATTTTCCACTTTGAGACATCTTTTCTAACAATTTACTGGAAATAAAAATGATAGTTTGTCCTACTTCTGAAAGTGTATGTGGAACTTCTTTGGTCCATTCAAATCCTTCTTCATCTCTATGTAAAATACTAAATGAAATATCATCATCTTCATCTAAGCTTGATTTAACAAAATTACTTATTGATAACAAGTCTTTTTTAATATTCTTACTTTTAGCAGATATGTGTCCCTTTATATTTTCAGATAAGCACAATGACATGTGATTATTTCTAACTAATAAAGCCCCGTTAGGTAACACTCTAGGAGTCCATGGTGTATTTCCAAAAAATGTGGTATCTAGACTAATAGAGAAACAGTTCCATAATTCATCAAATTTTTCTCCAATTAATTGTCTTCTAGCTTCTTCTATTTTTTTTAAAAGTGCTTCTGATTGGTCTGCACAGTGGTTTACTGTTATTTTTATAGGTTCATTTCTGTTATTGTATTCTTTAATGATTTCTTCAGAAAATAAAAGTGGGTCAATTGTTGAAAAGTGGTCTGGTAAAAATTCAAGTTCACCATCAAAAAGTTGAGAAACAACTGATTTAATAATTTTTAATTCTGGCATAAAATTTTCCTTTTTTTGTTAATTTAAATATTTTTTTTTAAAAATCAATTATAAAAGGTTAATTTTAAAAATTTTAGGTTAATAACGAACAAATGATTGTAATTTAATTAAAATAAAAAGCCCCAAATTGGGGCTTTAAAGATTACTTATATTTTTAGTTAATTATCATCATCCTCATCTTCTTCATCGTCACAATAATCTTCATCTTCATCGCTATCGGGAGAATACTGAAGTTCTTCCTGGCTAAGAAATTGATTTGAGTTACCAGTGTCTAATTCTCCAGCGGAATATCCTTGATAATAGCCATATGTTGGTATCTGAATATTTAAAGAAGATTCTGTTAGTGCTGAAAAATCAATTCCATATTTATGGGCTGTAAATGGATTTGGGGTTTCTTGAGGAATAATCAATAATGTTAAATTATAATCATAACCATAGCTATCCAACCAATCTTTTTGGTTTGCTTCTAAATCGTTTTCATCATTTGGATTTTCATTGATATACTCTTCAAAATGAGAATTCATTACAGACTTCAATTCTAGCAGTCTTTTTTGTAACTCTTGAGTGCCATAGTTAAAGATGTCTTCTTCAGAAAAATCAACCCCGTTTTCATATTGAGCTAGTGGTGATAGAACTTTAACGTTAGATCCATCCATAATGTTAGAAACCATATCACTTAGTTTATCTGATAGTTCAGAAACCATGTTTTCTAGGTTAGATAAGAATTCCATGGTAAAAGAAGCAACAACTAGTCTTCCGTCATATTTTTGAGATAGCTCAAAGAAAGGTGGTTTTGGTAGGTAATATGTTGGTGGAAGATCCCAATTTTTTCCAAAAATTGGAGTAAATTCCATAACTTGATATGATTTTTTTCTGGAATATTCATCATAAAGTTTTTCAGCAAATAGTTTTCTGAAATCTTCATTGTTGCTTAATGTCTCTTCTTCAAAAATTTCAGGGTCATCCTGTGATTCAATGTTTTCTTTAATGAAAGAATAAATGAAATTAGATTCAGCATTGATTTCATATTCCATAGCATCATCTTGGTCTGGTGAGTCACCTAAATAGTAAGAATAATTTTCTAAAATAGTATCATATTCATCACCTGCTCTATAGGTGCTATAAAAGAATGTTTTTTCTTTAAAAATACGCATTACACAATGGCCAGAACGTGAATTTGAAGCAGCAGTTTCAACAAATTCATTAAAAACAATATGGTCTTCTTCAAACTGCCCAGATTCTTTTGCTTTGTTTAAAACTTCAGTGGATAAGAAGAAAACTGTCTGACCAAAATCAGAAAGAGTGTCTGGCACTTTAGTTGTCCAAATAATGCCCTCTTCGGTTCTGTGAATAAAGCTAAAACAAATAGTGAATTGTTCTTCTTCTAAGTTACCTAAAGCAAATGTCTCTAGTTGTTTTAGTTGTTTATGAAGTTCAACATTTGAAATATCAACACTGCCAGTAATATTTTCATCCAAGGAAATAACGCGATGGTGGTTTCTAATTAAGATTGCTCCATTGGGCAAAACTCGTGGTGCCCAAACATCACTACCCCAAACACTTATATCTACTGAGGCAGTAAAAATATTCCAAAAATCTTTAAATTCCTTTTCTGTCTGGCATTGATTTTTAAATTCAAGAATTTTCTTAAGAACAGCATCACCCTTGTCAGCAATCCAATTACAAGGAATATTAATACGTGCGTTCCATCCACGTTCTTTTTTCTGTTTCATTACTTCTGAATGAAAATCAGTGGCAGAAAATTTTTCAAAAATTTCCAAATTAAGATTTTCTAAATCATTATCAAAAAGTTGTTCTACAAGACTAGTTTTTTCTTTTTTGGTTAATTTTTTAGTTGCCATTATTTAATCTCCTGTTGTTCGTTAAGTAAAGATGCAAATGGGATTTTACCCGATAAACAGAAATTTAGCAAGTTATCCCATTTTTTATCTTGATAGAAATAGTAATCTATTTTATTTTTTGAAATTAATTTATGAAAACACATTAAATCAGTTCTTACAGTTAATTCTTTATTATTTTTATCTTTTGGGTCAATCCAAGGAGCAGTATACATCAGAACATTTTTGTTTAAAAGTATTTGTCTAAGTGAAGGTTCCCAATCAATCAGATGTAACTTTCCCTCATGAAGTATAATGTTTTTTCTGTGTATATCTCCGTGAACTAAATGTTCTGAAAAACAAATATCAAGAAATTTTGCTAATTCATATAGTTGAAATTTTGTCGGTAAAGATGTGATTGTTTTGGCAAAAATTTTCTTAGAAAATCGTGTAATTTTATTGTTGTTGACCTCAAAAAAATTGTTTTTTTTTGTAATATTTTGAATTTTATCTAAACGATTCATTATGTCGCAATCAAATACAAGTTCTTCAATTAAATACTCTTTCTTTATATACATGCTGAATCCCTTTTGGTTTAAATGTGATTATATCATATTTTTTTAAGATTTTGCTTATTCCCTTGTAATTGTAACTGTTTATTTAGATAAAAAGATTGATAGGCACTAAATAGTTCTTTGTTAAGAAAATAGGTTCTTAATATTTCAATATTTTGAATATTCAAAAATATCTCAAGAGGTTGCTCAATTAAATTAGTATTGTAAAATTTAACTGATGTATTTTGAAATTTATCTAGCATAGAGTCTATTCCAAAAACTAATTTTTTAAAATGTTCATTTTTTTTATAATTTAATTTTTTTTTGTTGAGTTGTTCATTTTCAGAATTATACATGTCATATTTCATAAAAAGATATTTTTCATTTTTTACAAAAAAAATTATTTTCAATTTTAAGCAATGACTGTTATATAACCCATATTCCAATAAAATTTTTAAAATATCACAAAAATCAATAACTTTTATTAAATGAATTAAGCTGTTAATATTGTCTAGTTCGTTTTCCAAAAAATTTAAAGTGGGTATTGTCCCATTTGTATCGCTATGCTCTAAAATATCATGAATTTTTTTCATATTAATTATTAAAAAGTTTTATTTTGTTATGATAATATTGAATATTTTTATAAATTCAATAAAATAAATAAAAAAGGATCAATTATGAAAGAGTTAGCACCTAAACAAATTTTTTTAAATGAAATTAAAAATAAAATTTCAAGCGGAGATTGGGGAGTAGAAGAAATTGAGTCTTTAGAAGAAAATCATGTTAAATACCATTTAAATTATGATGATATAGGAATGCTTCTTGTCCATAGCTATTCTTATGTGTATAGTTTAGTTTATGAAGATGGAACCTTGTCTCAGCTAGAATTAAAAAACTTACAAGAATTTAATACTTTAGTTTTAAATAACAACTATCCAGCAAATAAATTAAATAGAGAAGAATTAAAGTTTAAAATAAGAAGCTTGGTAAAAGTTTTTGAAGCAAATAATGTTTTGGAAGAAAACCTAAATCTAAAAGATACATTACAAAATCAAGAGATATTAGAAAATAGCCAAGAAATTGAAAATCAGAAAAAAGTAAAAGAAGAGAATAGAAAAAAAGATTTTAAAAAGATTTTTTATTGGACAAGACCAAAATTAACCCCTTATTCTAATTATTGACATATATTTTCTCAAGAAAACGAATTTTATTGTATTTTCTGCCTATTTTATATTTGACAAAAATTACTTTTTAGTGTAATTTTTATTGAATTTTAAGGTAGATAAAATGTTAGAAAATCAAAAAAAATATGAAATAAACGATTTATTTGTTTCTAATAAATACAAATTATTGTTTGAGGAGGCTCAAGAAAAAAATAGAGTTCTTCAAGAAACAAATAACACATTGAAGAGTTTCTATAAGCTATTAAATATGGATAGCTTAAAAGAAATTATAGCTAATGAACAAATGGAATCATTCCTGGATGCTCTAGTTCCATTTTTAGAAAGTGACACAACATTTACAGAAAATGAAAAAAGACTATTTTTAAATGGATGTGAAAATATTCTTTTACTTAATTCTCTACTTTTAAATAAATTTGAATATGCCCAATATTTAAATAAATATAGGATAGATAAAAATATTTATATCAATAGAGTATTCTTGTTCAATAGAATAAATGAAGATAATTATAAAGTTGTGGAAAACTTAGCAAATTTATCAACAAATGTAAATTTTGAAAATGGGAAACTAATAAAAATACTATATTTAAACCTATGTAGAGAATATGAGTTAATTAAAAACATGATTATAAATCATGATTTTGATATAAATGAAATAGGAGATTTAGGGTTAGAAAAAGAAATTAAAGGTAATTTTTTCCATGTATTACTAATGATGGCAGATCCTTGGTCAAATAAATTTTTTCAACAATTCATGATAGACTTTGGTTCTAAAGTAAATTTAGATGTTGCATTAATAGATACAGATAAAAGAAGCATAGAGCCTCTAGATATGTTAATGGAAAATGAAAAATTAGAATTAACAGAAAAGTTTTCTCGTTTAATTTACATATTAAACTTTGCTACAATATCAGTTAAAAATTTGGAAAAAATATTTAAATTGATGACAAAGAATAATTGTATTGTTCCTTTGTCAAAAACAGCAATATTTGATTTGTTCTTTACCAATAACACATTTAATTCATCTGAATTTAATAGAGAAGCTGTTGTTAATAAATTAATCGAATTAGATTCATCTAAAGAAGTTAAAGAGGAGATGGAAAATAATAAGCATAATTCAATTTTGAAAATAATTGAAAAGTTTTATAATTTAACATCTCAATTAAAAGATATGGATAAAAGCAATCCATTATTGGTCTGGTTAAAAATGTATGGAAATGAAAAAAAGTTCAATAAAGAATTGTTAATTTTTCTATTAAGTAAGCATAAGGATGATATTAATAATTTTGGATTGGATTCAATGAAACTTTCTAATGATGTTTTAGAGATAATCGTTCAAGAAACAGAATATAAGACAAAACAAAAATTTGGATTGTTTTCCAAAACTGTTAAGCCTAAAGAGTCAGTGGTTAAAAATAATGTTTTAGAGAAAAACTCTAATAAACATTTGTTAGAAAAAGATATTATTATTAAGCAAAATACTGTTCAAAAAGAAAATGGTAAGGCAGACATTTTTGCTAGAATTGAATTGTTAGTTAAAAAAATAGAAGATAAAGAAATTTTAAAACTGGCTAATGAAGTAATCAAACAAATAACAATAGGGTTCAGAACAACAGAAAATAGTTTTATCAAAGAAACTGCTCCCAAGTTATTTGCAAAAATGCTAGAGAATTATGTGGTTTATGCGATGTCTTCAAATAAAGAAGAAAACAGAAAAAACACAGTAAAACAACTCTATTTATTGCTTAAAAATATTATGAGTCATTTAAAGTCTGATATTAATGCATAATTTATTCATAAAAAGATTGTTTTTGTGTTTTCTTTAATTATAATAATATAAAGTATAAAAAAATTTTAAATTGTGAATAATGAAGATATAAAGATACCAGGTGTTTACGTTGGGATTAAAGTTGAAAAAGAAGCAAGAAAAAAACTGCTTGGTTTTTGCTCTGATTTGGGATTAGATATGTCTAGTGCTGACTCTCCATTTTCAAGAGTTAGGGAAGAAATGCACACAACAGTATTGGCGGCTAAAGATAGAAAAAATCATGACGAAGAATCTGTAAAGGATGTTATAAAAGAATCTGTTTTTTTAGCAAAGCCTAAATGTTGGAAATTGTTGCCAAATTCATTTGGAACTAACTGTTTAGTGTTGGAGTTAGAATCAGAAGATATTCAAAAATTACATAACAGTATCAAGAAAGATACTGGATTAAAGCATAATTTTGATGATTATAATATGCATATTACAGTTCATTATAATTATGATGGAGAGTTGCCGACAGAACTGCCTAAGTTTAATATTAAATTTAATGAAATAGTAACCAAACCATATCATGTAAAAATAAAAGATGCTAAGATGTTAATCACAGCAGACAGTTCAATAAGATTAAAAGAAGAGAAGACGGAAACAATGATGCCAATAAATGCAGAAAAATTTATTGATAGTTTTAGGGTAAAATTTCAAGAAGTTCAAAATTCAGTTAATGAAATTAGAAATCGTCTTCATTAATAATGTCTAAATAATCTGAAAAATTTTGTTTTTTGCAGGCAAAAAATTTAAAATCATTATAATCTAGTGTTGAAAAGTTAGAAAACTTATTAAGCATTCCTGTGTCAAATTCTTTAGAATAGAATAAATCTAAATTTTTATATGTAGATTGGAACTCAAAGCCCATGTCCAAAAGTGTTTTTTTACCTATTTCATAAAAAGCCCCGGGAATTACAATGCCTAAAACATCTTCGTCTTCAGAGTGTTCGCAGAATCCTATTAGTTTATTCATTTAATATCCTTGTTATTTAAATCTATTTTAAAATTTGCGTCATATTTTAACATAAATTTTTCTTTTTCGCTATTGTTCGCATGAAATTTTAATAAATTTTCTTCACTATAAGCAACTTTATCTAAAAAAATAATTTCCTCAAAACTTAAGGATTTATTAAATCTAAAATGTGAAGCAATTTTTTTTCCAAAGATTGGAGATATTTCACCATTATTGTCCCAATAGTTAAGCCACTTTGGAAAAATAGGAAATATCTTACCAAAATAAATAAGCAAAGAGATAATGATAAATTTTAAAATAAACCAAACAGCATTTTTAGCCCAAATAATAACTATTGGTTGCCAAATATCGTAATTCTTACTTATACTATGTAAATCTCTAATATAATTATAAATATTAGAAGAATTAAAATAATTATATGAATCTCTTACCCAAAGTATCACTAAGCTTATTAAAAATAATCTTAATAAATTTATATAAAGAAAATGGGTTATTTTAAATTGTTTGAAATTCATGAAATACCTTTTTTGTTTCCTTTTCCTAAAGACTTTAATCTTCTAATGTTTTCAAATTCTTCATTAGTAATTTTCTTGCCTTCAAAAATAACATAGTCTACAGAGTTTAAGCTAGTGGATAATTTATCACTGTCAACAAAAACATACTTTAATAATAGGGCTTTTGAAAATCCAAATTGAATTAAGTCTTTTACGGTTTGTAATTCTAATGTGTTATTATTATTGCTTTGTAGACAATTTAAAACAGAAGGAAACCAAGTATTTTTTGCTTCATCTTCGCTGTCTATTTTTTTGGTTCCAATAAAGCCAAAATCTTTTAGGAAATAACCTTCGAAGCTAAGAATGAAGTAATCATCATCTTTAAATTTAGCAGCAGCTTCTTCTACTAAAGATGGAACAAAAACAATATCTTCATTTAATTGTGGTTGAATTTCACTTATTGTTTGTTTGAAGTATTTCCCTTTATTAACATAAAAAGAAAAAGCTAGAGGTTTGGGATTGATTTTAGATAATTTATCCTTAATGATTTTTTCGCTAACTTCAAATGTAATATCAGTAAACATTGTGGACATTTTAATTTCTTGTTCTTCTTCAGATAATGAAGAAATTTGTTTTGAATAAGATTGACTCTTAATGTTGACAATGTGATTAACCTTGTTTCTGATTTCATTTGAAATAGTAATGATGTCCATAAATTTTCCTATAATAATGTTTTGATTTTTTTCATATTATAAGATTTGTTTTTTTGTGTCAAGAATGTTGTGGCTTTTTTAAATTTATGTTAGAATAAAACCATTTATTAGGGGCAATTTATGAATAAATTTACTTATGGCAACACACCAGCAGCAATTTATTTGTTTGATTATTTAGAAAAATTAGACAAAAAAATTGTTAAAAAAAGAGTTGGTAAAATGTTAACTAGTCATAGACAACTGTTTTCACAATTAGCTAAGGCAAATAAGTCTGGCAATATAACTGCTCATAACTTAGCAAGAGTTGTGGGGCAAATGAGAGATAAGTTTTATATCGATGTTGGAGATGAGCATGCTTCAAATTTAGTAACTAATATCTTGGTGGGCGAGATGAAAGATTTGTTAAGAAGAACTTCAACAATTAGAAAAATCGAGTTGCAACAAAATAAGTTGGCAAAAAAAGAAATTGATAAGGATATTTTCAATAAAGATGGATATTTGGTTGTTGAAAAAATAGAAGATGAAAAAAAGTTTGTTAAATATAACTTAAATAATGTTGAAGATTCAATTAATGAAAAAACTCTGACAGAAAGATGGAATAAAAGAATGATTGCAAAAGGATGGGATTTCAGTTAGAATGTAATTGAATTAAATTAAATAGTTGGGTAAAGCGTTTACATAAATGGAGAAAAAAATGGAAAACATCATTAATGCTCAAGATACTGGAAGCTCAATTGAAAGATATCATAAGTTATTTATTGCTTTGAGATATTGGCTAATTGGCATGTCAGAACAAAATAAAGAGTATGTTCTTCCATTGAAGGCACTAGAATATGCCAAAAATATTCATATTGGTTACAGAAAGGATGGGACTACTCCTGAGTTTCAACACCAAATTGAAATTGTTCACTATTTAAGAACTCTCTATAAGGGTTTAATGTTTCCTAGTGAAACTTTAGCTGCTGCTTTTTTACATGATGTGCCAGAAGACTATGATATTGAATTTGATGAAATTCATGATTTATTTGGAGAGAAAGTAGAGGGGGCAGTTAAACTTTTAACTAAAAAATATAAAGGTGAGAAAAAAGAAATTGATGTGTATTTTGATGATATGGCACATTCTCCAATTGCGAGTGTAATTAAGGGGGCGGATAGAATTAATAATCACCAAACAATGCATCCTGTTTTTTCTAGTGAAAAACAATTGTCATATATTCAAGAAACTCAAGAATATATTATCCCTATGTTGAAAAAAGCACGTCATATACATGTTGAGCAAGAATATATTTATGAGAATATTAAATTTATTTTAAATTCACAATCTATTATGGTAAAACATAGGTTGGGTTAATATTTAATCCACTAAGCATAATAAAAGACCACTTATCATTATCTTGTTTGATTTTTTAAAATATTGTTTTATATTGATTTTAATATTAGGAGATTAATATGACTTTATTTGTAATTTTAATGGTAATTGATGAGTTAATGAAATAATTTATTATTTTAATTTGTTGTGTTGCTTAAAAACAAAACTACGGTTTTGTTTTTTTTTAATGGTTGATTATCTAAATTTTTTTGTTAATATATAAAAAGAAATTTAAAAAAATAATTTAAATTTAGTTTTATAAAATAGTTTAAAAACCAAAAAAATAGGAGAAAACCATGAAAAGTTCAAATAATTATTTATTAGAAAAGGTTACAAAATTAGTATTAGAGTCAGACCCCAGATATATAAATTATATTGGTAAAAAACCCTGGTATGATAGATTGGTAGTGAATTTTAAAAATGTAGTGGCTGCTGGTTTAGTAGTTGGTGCTTTAGGTGGGGTGGTAATATCAACAATGGTTGGAAAGCCAGAGTTGAATTTTGAAGACTCCAAAAACTCAAGAACACATGCTGGTAAAATAATTAATGAAGCAGATAATGCTTCTGCTGTGTTAAGTTTAGAGAAGAAATATCCCAAAATTAATTTTGAAAATTTAAAAGATAAAAGAGATGTCTCTAAAGTATTTTTAGGGACAAATAATTTTATTGCATTAGCTTCAGAAATGGAAGGATTTAGGGGTGATTTACATCGTGATCCAGCATTGGGATTAAATATTGGTTTTGGATACAATATTACCCAAAGAACAAAAAATTCTAATGTTTTGGTTAAAAAAGAACTAAGAGAAATTGGTTTGGCAGATAATCAAATTAATGATATTTTAAAAATTTCTTCTTTGCCTCAGTCTCAGATGGATTATGCTATTAAGAAATTCAATAAAAAATATACATCATCAAATGGTAATTTAATTAACTTAAAGCAAGGTGTTGCTTTATTAAAATTAACCCAAGAAGAATATAAGAAATTTGCTAATTTGGCATTCAAGGGTTCTTTTGAAAAAATGGGGAAAAACCAACAAGAAGTGTTGACTTATGCTGCATATAAAGTTGGATACGATGCACTATCAAAATACAATGAGGCTATTATAAAGGCTTCTGTTGTATATTCTAAAGAGAAAAAACCATCTATTGATTCTTTGAAAAAAATAGCTAGTGAATTAACTTTCTATTATCAAAAAAATGGTGAAGAGTTAGTTTTTGATAAAAGAGCAACATTAATTGCTCATACATTTTTACATCAAGATTATTTAGGTGTTCAAATAGGTCAAGTTGAAAACTTAAAAAACTCAATGGCGAGTCTAGCAAAAAATACAATAAAATTTAAAGATGTAAATAATTTTGTATTTTTAGAACAAAAACTTAAAGCAAGACCTAGCTAAAAAATTAGTTAAAATATCATGTTAAAATCCTCTTTAGCCATTAAGTCAGCTAAAGAGTTTCTGTGTCTTGGAATCCAAATTATTTGATAATCTTCAAAAGACTGAAGTGTATTAAGTATAGATTCAATAACAGTTTGTATTGATTTGTTATTTGATTTTTTTAATTTTAAGAAGTTAATGCTTGGTAAAGAGTCCGTAAATAGTTCTAATTTTTTTTGATTCATTTGAGTAGCAAGAATAATCATATTTTCAATAGATAAAAGTTCTGCTAGATTATTGTCCATGCTAAATGATTTTTTTCTATAAGAAACCAAAAGGGTTTGATTTTGAACTCCATATCCCCCAAAAAAAGTATGTTTTTCTTTAACGGAAGCATCTGAAAAATAACTTATATCAAAATCATTTTTTATGAGATTGTTTTTTGAAAAAAAAATATTAGATTTTTTAATAAATTGATTAATGATTATTTTTTCTTTCATTTTAATTTATTTCAAATGGCTGAACAATCCATTCATGTGGCAGCATTGTTGTAACATAATAATCTGGTGTGAATTCACAAGTAGTTTTTTTCCATATAACAGAAGAATATGATTTATTTCCAGTAATATTTTCTATGTGAAGTTTTATCGTTTCTAGAGTTTTGCCGCTATCTACTAAATCATCAACGATAAGTATTTTATCATTTAGGAGATTATACTGCTTTGCTATTGAATCGCCAATAATCAAGCTGTTTTGTTTATTATCTTTATTGTAAGAAGCTGTAAACATAATAGCTAAAGGTAGTTGAAATATTCGTGATAAGGCATCTCCAATAATGTTTCCACCACGAGCAAGTGCTAAAATTTGATTGATTTCTTTGTTTTCAATTTTTGGCTTAATCTGTTCTGCTAAATTATAAATTAAAGAATAGTATTCGTCCCAAGAGTAATGTTTTTTAACGGGTGTCATATTTGGCTCCAAAATACAATTATATTTTTTTAAATTTAAAAGTAAATATTTTAAAATTTAAAAATTGGATTTTCCTTATACGGCTAATAAATGTTTGTTGGAAATTTTAAATACTTTTTTATTGCTGATATTTTCCAATATTTCTAAATCATGAGTGACTAAAACAATTGTTAACTCTTTTTTGGTTTGTATGTTGTTTAAATAATTAACAATATTGAATTTATTGTCGTAATCTAAAGAAGATGTGGGTTCATCCAATATTAGTAATTTTGGGTTAAGAATAATACCTCTTATAATATTTATTCTTTGCTTTTCTCCACCAGATAGATTTTTAGGTTTTTTCTTTAAGATATGAAGACAGTTAAATTCTTCTGCTATCTCATATATATTGAGGATGTTTTTCTTTTTATAGGTTGCTAACAATAAATTTTCTTCAATAGTGAGTTCTTCAATAAAGTTGGCATGTTGTGTAACATATCCAATAGAAATATTTTCTTTTTTGTGAATAAAGCCAGAATCAACTGATTCTATACCGTTGATAATATTTAAAATGGTTGTTTTACCGCTACCACTAAAACCAACAATAACAGTGGTTATTTTTTCTTCTATTGGAAGATTGATGTTTTCTAAAATATTAACTTTTTGTTCGTCTTGTTCAAAAGATTTGCAAACATTTTCTAATGACATAATGGTGCTCATTTAAATTACTCTCCTTTAATTAAAGTTGACAGTTTTTCTTTTTTAAAAACATACATGAGAACAAAAAAGTTGAGTAGGAAAATCAATAAAGAAAAAGAGCATATAATAAAAATATCATTGAACTTAAAAAGATATGTAATTTTTTCCACACCAAACATTATGTCTTTATTGTATGTCATATTCATGGTGTATAGCAAAAAATTTAATATTTCATTACTATAAACACTGATTGCTCCACCTAATAATAATCCTAAAGTATTGGTAATAAAAAATGTAATAATGTTTTTATAAGAAAATATTTTTATAACACTATGTGGAATGACATTTAAAATAGATAAAAGAGCCCAATCTTTTCTTTTTTCTTTAAAGAAGGCTATATTGGTTGAAATAATAATTGCGGACAATAAAATAAACATCACAAAATAAATTAGAAGAAATATTTTTTTCTGCAACTCTATAGCTGCTATTAAGTCTGGTTGAAACTCGTCCCATGTTTTAGATTCTATCTGAATACCATTTTCTGTATATAGTTGATCAATTTCTGAACGTATTGATTTTGAATCATTAATATCTTTTAAATTGATGTGTATTTTATTAACTGAGTTTTGGTTTTTCTTCACATACTTATTATATTCTTTTGTAGATAAATAAATGGTGAAATTGGTTGAATTATCTTCTTTTATAAAAATATTTTCCTTTGAGTATGAGTTAAATTGGGTAAATTTACCCATATCTTTTTTGTAGGAAAATGGATTTGTAATTATAACCTCAGTATAGTTGGGGTCATTTAATTTTGCGTATAAGTTTTTATTGATCAGTATTTTTTCTTTTTGTTCTGGGTTTTCTACAATGTTTGCTTTAAAATTGTCTCTCTTGTTTTCATCATTAGATAGGGTGATAAAAGTATAGAAATTTCTAATTAATTTTTGTTCAATAACTTGTGAGTTTTCAAAATGTATGGGTTTAAAACCATTGTTATATTGAATAATTGAATCAAAATAATCTTCTTTATTTGTTATTTTTGCTGTAATCACAACATGAGCATTATTTAATAATATTTTTTTAGATATTTCATTTTCAAACCCATTAACAATTGAAAAAGCTGCAAATATCGTTGCGATTGATAATGAAATAACCAACAAAGAAAATTGTTGCATGAAAAATACTATTTTATCTTTTGTTGAAAATAAATATTTTATAGAAATATAAAATAAAGGGAATTTTAAAAACACAGAACCACTCCAAGATAATCCGTAAATATTATGTGAAAAGAGAGATTTAGTCAAATATTAATATTGTGTTTTTTAAAAAATCATAGTAAATTATGTAATCAAATAAAGTGATTGACAATTAGATAGAAAACATGAGAAAAATATATATAGATGGTTCTTTTGGTGCTAGGGGGACAAACTTAGGAGGTTGGTCTTTTTTGGAAGTTCATAAAGAAAAAATAATTTTTGAAAAATTTCAATCAATTGATTTGGTTATTAATAATAATAATAAAATGGAATTAATGGCGGCACTAGAAGCGGTTAATTATATAAAAGATGGAGAAGAGGCATCTATATATAGTGATTCTCAATATGTGGTAAGGGGGATTGATTCTTGGATAGAAAAATGGGATAGAAATAATTGGAAATCTTCTGAGGGCATAACAATAGAAGACAAAGATTTATGGCTATCTTTAAAAGAAAAATTGAAAAATAAAAAAATTCATTGGGTTTGGTTAAGAGCACATAATCATGATCCTTTTAATATTAGGGTAGACTATTTGGCAAAAATGAGCTACTTAAACCCAAAAGAAATTAAAGAAAACACTTTTCAGCTAGAAAGAAATAATATAAAGCCATCAATAGGTTCAGTAATATACTTACAAGATAAAACAAAAAAATTTATTGTAATATTAACAGATGTAATGGTAAATAGTGAATTAGGCATCTTGGTTAAATTATTGGCAAATCATTTAGGCGAAGAATTGGTGTTTTTGCCTTATAAAGATGTTATGGGCAATTATGGGCATGAAGAAAAAGTAAGTGAAAATAAGATTGCTTCAAAAACAATTAAGAAATTTCACGAAAGCATAACCAAAGAAATTAGTAATTTAAAAAATAAATAAGATTTTATTTATTTTTTATTGTGTAATGTATGATTATTCATGACAAAATCTTATCCAACCTTGGAGAAATTTATATTGAAAAATGTTTTGTTAAAAATTAATTGTTAACATTTGCTGTATTACTACCATTACTACTATCAACATTACTGTTATTATTTTCATTACTAGGCTGTTGTAGTAATTTTTGACTTTGCAATAATTCTTTAAATCTTCTTTCTCTAGCTTCTTTAATTCTATTAAGAAGTATTTCATCTTCTTTTGCCATATCCTTGTCTGTGCAAAGATAATCATAGGCTCTATCAAAACGATAAGATTCAGTTGAATCATAAGTATGAAGGTATTTCACAGCAGATAATTTCATTATTAATCCAGGCTGTTTTTCTTTTCCTTTTGGGCAAACAGAAGAAATAAAAATATCAGTATACTTTTCACCATTATCAACACTAACAATATCAAAAAAGGCACCATCTTTATTTTCTTTATATTCTAAAAGTCTAAAAGAAAGTAAGGGGCTTCTATCAACAGCAATAATATTATCTTTTATTTTATTTTTTTCTATATAATTGCCTACTAATGAGACAACAAGAACAATAGAGGATAGTGCTAAAGTTCCTTTGATTAAGTAGTTTTTAATTTGTTCATCCATTTTGTTATTTTATGTTTTTTTTATAATATTTTTTTTTGTAAATAAAGTCAATAGAGTGTTTTTTTATTAAATTTATACATAAAAACACTTGATTTTTATTATTTTTTTTGTTTACTGTAAAAGTAAAAAGGAAATAAAATGGGCAAAAATAATGATTTAGATATGCAAACATTTCAAATATATCAAGATGAAGAAACTGATATGGCAGAAATGGTTGAACCTGTTAAAAAACCTACAGGTATCAAAGGTGTTCTCGCAAATATGAAAAAGAAGAAAACTGGAGAGCGTCCGCAAAAAACAGCTACTATAACGATGCCTGGTGAAGATGAAGCTGGTGCTAAAAAGGGCATGTCTGATGTAACAAAAGGTATTGCAATTGGTCTTGTAGTAGTAGTATTAGTAATTATTTTGGATGTGTTGAAAATAATTTAATTATTTAAATAGAGTAATTCATAAAATAAAGCCAAAAATTTGCAAGCCCCTCTTAAATCGTGTTGATAATTTGACAAAAATTGAATAATTTCATATATTTTGTGTATGATAAATACCATAGAAACACGATTATTATTGAGTAAAAACCAAGAATCAGAAATTGATTCTTGTGTTGTTTTATGGTCTACTTATTATCGTAAAGTTTGAAAATTGTGGAATAATCAAAAATTATCAGAATCTGAGATTTACCATGAAATCATGAGTTTAAATTTACTTACAAGTTATCAAGTTAAATCTTTAATCAATAAAGTTAAAACTGAACACAGTAAAATTA